>Ga0078972_1000738_pt1 | contig 134062 bp, 116 predicted proteins | sample YelNatPaOPGAMG01_FD_67568 | JGI IMG/M metagenome (GOLD analysis project Ga0078972, IMG submission 67568) | Hot spring thermophilic microbial communities from Obsidian Pool, Yellowstone National Park, USA - OP-RAMG-01 (SPADES assembly) (version 2) | ecosystem: Environmental > Aquatic > Thermal...
TGAGTTTAGGATCTACAATCGAGCCCTCAGTGCGGCTGAGGTGGCTTATCTGGCGGGAGACAGGCCGTAGGTCTTTAGCCAGTAGTCTTGTACATCAAGGGCCCGTAGCGATACGGGCCCTGTTATTTACACTCTGTGGCTGTTGAAACGCCGGTCAGCTTCTGGTAAAAGCTGTCTAGAGGCACACGGAATGGTCTTATGACAGTGCGGTTTATCCTCGGCACCAGTGGGACGGGCAAGACATACTACTGTATGGATCGGATCGCAGCGGAGCTGCGGTCAGGACCGGCTGGACCTGCCCTGATCCTCTTGGTGCCTGAGCAGGCCACGCATCAATCCGTCCTGGGCATACTGAGCCACGCCAGGGTCGAGGGGTTCCACAGGCTCAAGATCCTTTCCTTTGACCGGCTACGACAGCTGGTCTTGGGCAGCAACCTGGCCACCAAGCAACTATCTGAGATAGGAAGGCAGATGTTGATCCAGAGGATCCTGTCGGACCTGTCAGACCAGATCGGCCTCCTGGGCCATGGGTCTGCCCAGACCGGTTTGGCAGTGGCCATGGCCGAGGTGATATCGGCCTTGTATGACCAGGCGGTCTCAGATGGTCAGCTCGATCAGGTGGCTAGTGCCTTGGGCTCCAGGGCAGGCTTTGCACGTACTGCTGCCAAACTTGCAGGCATCAGACTCGTCTTGAAGGAGTACATCACGCGTTTGCAGGACAGATTCATAGATCCGCAGGTCGAGCTTGCAAGGACAAGGCAGGCCATCAGGAACGATCGCTGGCTGAAGGGTGCAAGATTGTGGGTGGATGGGTTCGCTGGGTTTACTGCATCGGAGCTCTTGATCCTCCAAGACCTCCTATCGGCGGTCAGTCATGCGGATATTGCCCTATGCCTAGACCCTGATGCGATCGATATCAATGATCCATACTGCCAACTGACAGATCAGACAAGGACCTTCTATCCAACGGAACTGACGTACGCCAGGCTCCTGGCAGGTATCAAGTGCCTGGGACTGGCCCTGGAGGAACCGGTCCTCTTGCGGACACAGATGCGGTTTGGAAAGGGTACATCCCTGGCGCATCTGGAGGCATCCATCTTCAGGCGTAAGGTCAAGGTCAAGGCGGACGGCACCATCCAGATATGGGCCGCCCCTGATCGTAGGACGGAGGTCGAGGCGGTGGCCAGGCAGATACGCAGGATCGTCCAAGAGGCAGGTCTACGCTACAACCAGATTGCCATACTATGTCCTGACCTTGCAGCCTATGAGGCTTATCTGAGGGCATACTTGTCGAGATTCTCGATCCCATTCTTCCTGGATACGCCTCGGCCACTGTCGAGGCATCCACTGGCCGTGCTGGTGATATCGGCCTTGGAGATCGTGGCAGGGGGGTTCCAGACTAGCGACGTCATGACATATCTCAAGACCGGCCTTGTCCCTATAGATCAGCAGCGGCTAGATGAGCTAGAGTGCTATTGTGGGTCGTTTGGAATAGGACCAGCGGATTGGTTAAGTCAGACCCCGTGGGCCTTCCACGAGCCCGAAAGGCCGAGGTTCGATCAGGCCCAGATCGATGCCGCGCGGAACGAGTTGATCGGTCCGCTGCTGGGGTTGAAGGCAGATCTCGCTGGCGAGGTGACCGCATCTGATCTGGTCGCAGCCTTGTCAAGGCTGCTGGATCGGCTTGGGGTGCAGTCTGCCGTTGGTAGATGGATAGAGACCGCGGTGCAGGCCGGCGACCGGTCGGCCGGTCAGGAGCATCAACAGGCCTGCTCATTGCTAGCTGAGATACTTCAGCAGCTCAAAGACATCTTCGGCGATATGAAGGCCGGCCTGCAGCAGTGGCTTTCCATATTGAAGGCCGCGATATCCAGGGCGAACTTGACACTGATCCCACCGACACTGGACCAGGTCCTGGTAGGTACCATCGATAGGAGCAGGCATCCTGAGCTGGATGTGGCATTCGTGATAGGTGCCACGCAGGATGACTTTCCTAGGCCCTTGCCAAAAGCCGGCCTGTTGACCGAGATGGAGCTCGAGGTCATAGGGCAGGAGGGTCTTGAATTGGGTCACAGCGTCTCCGAGGTGCTTTCCTCTTGGAGATATCTTGGATATGTAGCCTTCACTCGCGCAAGACGGCTGCTAGTAGTTAGCTACCCCAAGCAAGACCAGACTGGTGCAGCCCTGCACAGGTCCCCATTGGTTGATGAGATCCTCGATCTATTCGAAGGTCTGGAAGAACAAGATTTAGCCTGCTCTTGCAGCCAAAGATTTCCGCTGGACTGGTACGACCTGATGGACCTTGTCTTGAACAAGGGTATCGATCGAGGTCAGTTGACAGATGTCCTGGCTGATTGTTGCCCGCAGTCAGTGGCTAGATGGATCGAAGATCCTCTTGGTACTCGTGCACAAGAGGTACTTGACACGGATGTTGCTAGATCGATATTTGCGGATGGGCTAGCGACCTCTGCCACCAGGCTCGGCACATTTGCAAGGTGCCCGTTCAGATACTTCGCCAGGTACATACTGGAGCTGGAGCCGCCGAGGCGGCTGGAACTTCGGCCATTGGATCTGGGGGATCTGTATCACCGCGTCTTGCAGCAGGTTGTCAGTCAGTGTTTGGATACTGCGTTGCAGGAGGGCACCGAGTGGTTAAAGCAGCAGGTCAGGGCCATCATTATGAGGATAGTAGATGAAGATCCACTACTTTCGAGATTCGCATCGACGAATCGCTACAATAGGTTCCAGATAGAAAGGACCTGCCAGACCTTGGTAGATTGTGTCTCGGATCTTCTGGACATCTATAGGGCAGGGTCTTTCAGGCCTTATCTTTTCGAGGCGGGTTTTGGGGGCAAGATGGATCCGCTTGGCCAGGCCAGATTGGCACTGCCAGATGGTAGGCCAGTAGTCATCCGGGGCAAGATTGATCGAATAGACCTCGCTGAAGATCGAGGCCAGAGGGTCGCGGTCGTAACTGACTACAAGACCAGCGAGCATACCTTCGATTGGTCAGGCCTGTACCATGGCCTGGATCTGCAGTTACCGATATACCTTATCGCAATAGGATCTGCATCAGAAGCAGGTCTGATAGATGCGGAACCTGTAGGGGCCTTTTACCTTCAGGTGGAATTGCTACCAGACCGTTACCAGGAAGGTAAACAGCTCAACCGCAGGGCAAGGGGCATATTTGACGGCAGGTATCATCGGTTGTTGGACATCCAGGCCAAAGGGCAGAGTCGTTTCTATAGTTTCCATGTAGACAGGAAGGGCGAGCCTTATGCTCATTACGCAAGGCGAGATGTACTGAGACCGGACCACTTCAAAGCAGTCCTTGCGCATGCCAAGAAGGTAGCCCTCGAATTGGCTGGTCAGATCTTGTCTGGCCTGATATCTGCCAGGCCGGTCCGCTGTGGCAACAAGATTGCCTGCGAGGATTGCGACTATATGTCTTTCTGCAGGTTCGATCAGACCTTTGGCCAATACCGTGAGCTGGAGACCATCGACAAGGGCCGGTTCATTGACCGTCTAGGTGGTGGCAATGGGTAGGATCGGAGACATCAATTGGACAGGCCAACAGCGGAAGGCGATCTTTCACGCCGATGGGGACCTATTTGTCAGTGCATCAGCAGGCACTGGCAAGACGGAGGTCCTGACCGCCAGATCCGCCAAGTTGTTGGCAGAGCCTGACAAGTGCCCATGTGCGCTCAATATCCTGGTAGTCACATTCACGGAGGCCGCTGCGGGGCAGATGAAGGCCAGGATCCACAAGATGGTAAGTGAAATGGCCACTGCCCGACCGCAGGATCGCCATCTGGCAAATCAGCTATTGCTGATCCCGGCCGCCCAGATATGCACCATACATGCCTTTTGCTACAGACTCATACAGGAGCATGCTGCCGAGCTAGGCTTGGACCCTGGTCTTCGCATCATAGACCAGCAAGGCCAACTGCTGTTGAAGACGCAGGCCCTGGAACAGACATTGCGGTGGGCCTGGGAACAGGCCAACCTCCAGGCAGGTCTCGAGGCATTGTTTAGGGGCAGAAGGATACAGACCATATCGGATGCAATATCGAAGATATATCAGATGCTCGAATGCCTGGTGGATAGAGACATATGGTATGATCGCATCCTCCATGCCCAGCAAGGGATCCTGGAAACTGATGCAGCCAAGGCCCAGATCGGTTGGCTCGTTGGTGACCTTTCGCATATGGCCGAGGCCCTGCATTGGCTAGGCCGCAGGCTCAGCCAGGACAAGATAGACGAAGATCTTATTGGTCTTGCCGACCTGGCAGGTCGCCTGGCGGATCTGGCTCGATCCGGACAGCTGGGCCAGCTTGCTACCGACATCAGGCAGATATCCCATCTGGCAAACAGCAGATCGGGCGGAGATACTGGTCTGCACCTAGCGGTTTCTATGCTCTTGAAAGGCATATCGGGATTGGCAGATCTTGCCATTCTGGACCCTGATTTTGTGAACAAGACCAGCGGTGACTTTAAGCTTCAGGCCCAGACATTGGTCAGACTGGTGATGGCCTTCGAGCATTCCTATCAGGCCTTGAAGACCAAGGCCAATGGGTTGGACTTCGCTGACCTGGAGCGGTATGCCTTGAGGCTTCTATCCCAGCCAGGGCCGAATGGATACAAACCGTCGACAATCGCCATGGATCTGCGGGCCAGGTACAGGTTCATACTTGTAGATGAATACCAGGATATCAATCCTGTGCAACATACCATACTGAGTATGCTCGAGACCGAAGGCAATCTGTTCGCTGTCGGCGACGTCAAGCAGTGCATATACGCATTCAGGGGGGCCGAACCCGCCATATTCGCGGACTGCCTTCGCCGGGCCGCTGCTGGCAGCGGTCCGGGCCGTGTGGACCTTACGGTCAACTTCAGGTCAGTCAAGGGCATCCTGGACCTTGCAAACCTCCTGTTCGGTAGATTGATGAGGCCTGAGGTCAGCGGTGTCGCATACGACCAGTCTGCCTACCTGGTGCCAGCCCAGGAGTCAGCTTGTGACGAACCTGCAGTAGAGTTGCACATAGTCGATACCAACCAGACCGACGATGGGCAAGAGGATGGATCGAGCCTGGCAGCGTTGGACAGGCGAAGGTGCCAGGCTGCCTTGATTGCGGATCTGGTGCGCAGGGCAGTTGGTGCCGATGGGCAGCAAAGTCTCCTGGTACGCGACCCGCAGACTGGCAACCTGAGGCCTGCCAGGTACGGCGATATCGCGGTACTACTGCGTTCGCCTGCAGTCTCTGCCAGGGAATACCAGCGGGCGATGCATTCAAGGGGGATACCTGTGGCATCTACATCTGCAGGTCTGCAGGATGCACTCGAGGTTCAGGACTGCATAAACCTGTTGAAGGTCATAGACAACCCTACCAGGGATATCGAGTTGGCGTCCGTGTTGCGAGGCCCCTTCTTCGGCATCAGCGATTCCGAGCTGGTCAAGATCAGGATCCACAGTAGGGGCCGTGACCTCCGAGGGGGCCTTTATCGGGCGGTCTTGGACTATTCTCGATGTGGCGATGATGCAGGCCTGGCAGCCAGACTTAGCGGGTTCATAGAGGCCCTTGCCCGATGGAGGCACATGGCCAAGGTTGGGGACCTGTCCGGACTGGTCTGGCATGTCTTCTTGCAGACAGGCCTGCCATGGCGGGTGTCGGCCCTGCAGGATGGGGAACTTCGCAGGGCGAGCCTGCTGCGATTCCATGAACAGGCCATATGGTTCGACAATCTCACCGAGACTGCAGGCGGGCCTGCACTTGCTAGGTTGATCGAGTTCCTGGATGCACTGAAGGGCTCTGAGACTGAGGTCGCCCTGCCAGCGACTGGCGCCCAAGAGGATGCAGTGACGATCATGAGTATACACAAGGCCAAGGGGCTGGAGTTCCCGATAGTGATCCTTGCAGAGATGGAGGCCCCATTCAACCTGCAGGACCAATACCAGGACATACTCGTGGATCCTAGGTACGGCCTCGGTATTACCATTATGGATGATCATGGCCGGTACAAGCGGCCGGGTCTGGTACACCAGGTTATCTCGAGATGCATCAGGGATGCAGCTGTAGCTGAGGAGATAAGGCTCTTTTACGTGGCCGTGACCAGGGCCAGGGACAGGTTGATTATGACAGGGGCAATGCCAAGGGACACTTGCAGGCAGGTCATAGAGTTAGCAGACCTGACTTGCGATGGGCCTATCGGGTCGCTGATGATCAGCGGCATGGCCAAGCGGAGGGGCTTGGCAAACCTCCTGGCCTGGGCGATCTATGCCTGCCACGACCAGCCCGGCCTCCGTCAAGCCTTCGGCCTTGCGCAGGGGTCAGTTAAGCGGCTGTTGGAGGTTCAGCTGCACAGCCCTATGGCAACGACCTGCGATGCCATCAGGACCGCGCCTCCAAGGGCTACTGGCCAGGGACTGGATGGCAGGTTGCTTTCTGAGATAAGGCCCGCATTGCAGTGGAAGTATCCGAATCGCCTTGCCTGCTCATGCAGGGCCAAGTGGTCTGTTACGGAGCTGGTTGCCAAGGATCGACCAGTAGATCTAGCCCTCGACACCAACCCTTCACTGACGGACTCGCTCGACAACCTTATCGGTTCCGCCACGCACCTTGTCTTAGCGAGCCTACCCTTGGTCAGGCCTGTGAATAGGGGCCTGGTCCAGGCGACGCTGGAAGACCTCGTGGGTCAGGGCAGGATCGATAGGGGCCTTACCTCTGCAATAGACATCGATGGCATTGTGAGGTTCTTTGAGGGTCCTATTGGGGCACAGGCCTTGGACCCTGGCAATACCGTTTGGCGGGAATGGCCCTTCACCTTGGCAATGAGGCCCTCCGAGATCCTGGCCGAACCTTACCAAGACAACGACATCTGTGTAGTGGAGGGGGTGGTGGATATGGTGATCCAGACTCCGCAGGGCTTGGTAGTAGTAGACTTCAAGACAGGTCGCGGCCAACAGACGGAGGGCCTTTACAAGAGCCAGGTAAGGCTCTACGCTAGGGCAGCAGGTGCGATTCTGGGTAGGCCTGTGGTCAGTGCAAAGCTCTATTACCTGGCGGATGGCCGGACGGTCGAGGTCGGATGACAGAAAGAAAGGTCTTCAATCAAGATCAGCCTCCATCGTATGCGGGCCGCGGCCTGAGGGAGGCCCTGACCGTACTCATCTTTGTTGAGACCTCTAGGGAGTTCGGAAGAGGGCTTCTGCATGGGATCGCGAGGTATTCGCGTCTGCACGGGCACTGGCGTATCTACCAGAGGCCTGTGGCACTTGACTCGTCGCTTCCAGACTGGAGGGACATGAAGATAGATGGTGCGATAGCAAGGGACGTGCGGGTAGCCCAGGGCCTGGTACACGCAGGTTTTCCTGTGGTCTTTGTGCAGCACAGCAGGGATCTGTATGAACACTTCCCATGCCTTGTGACGGATGGCCAGTCCATAAGCAATATGTGTGCCGAGCACCTGCTGGAGAGGGGGTTCAAGAACTTCGCATTCTGCGGCTATGACGACTTCATCTGGTCTAGGAACCGCTGCAGGTTCTTTACGGAGTATATCTCGAAGGCCGGGCATCAGGCCTTCGTGTATAGCCAACCAAGGTCCGCTTCAAAGAGGCTTTGGAAGAACGAACAGTACGTGCTGGCCGAGTGGCTCAAAGGCCTGCCAAAGCCGGTGGCACTGATGGCATGTAATGACGACAGGGCATTGCAGGTGGTGGAGGCATGCAAGCTGGCTGGCCTAGCGGTCCCTGAGGATGTGGCAGTAATAGGGGTGGACAATGACCCGATCGTCTGTGAACTTGCGGATCCACCCATATCTAGCATAGCCCTGACCACAGAGGCAGCAGGTTATGCGGCTGCCGAGCTACTGGACAGACTCATGCACGGAGAGCCTATGGCAGGCCAGAGGATCATGGTCTACCCCACGCGGGTGGTGGCCAGGGTCTCTACAGACATAACGGCCGTGACCGACCCTGAGGTGGCAGCTGCCGTATGTTATATAAGAGAGCATGCGGATAGGCCCATACAGGTCGCGGATGTGGTCCGTGCAACCGCTGTGTCCAGACGGGTATTGGAAAACCGTTTCAGGACGGCACTGCGCAGGTCCATCCACCAGGAGATCCAGAGGGTCAGGGTCAACCACATCATGCAGTTGCTGGTGGATACGGACCTGAGCGTAAAGGAGATCGCCAGGCGTTCGGGCTTTGATAGCCCGGGCCATATAGCCAGATACTTCCGAAGGGTCACGGGAGTGAGCTTGCGGGAATATAGGCACCGGTACACGGCGAGGTAGCCATTCGTAAAATGGCTAAAGAAAAGCGCGATTTGGCGTTCTAACAGGCCTATCTAAACTGCCATAATACATCTAAAGGTCTGCCCCGAGGTCGCAATAGGTGTGGCTGTGGTCAGGAGGCGGCAGTGGGCACAAGTAGCCATTTGCGGTACAAGGTTACGCACTATCGCCAAAGACACGGTCCTAATCTGCCGAAGGAACAGTTGGGCCACTGTAGGACTCATGCATAGTGAGACCTTGGGGCGGTATAGGTTTGATTTAGTCTTTACCTTGTCGAAAGGAGATGTGTAGCAAGATGAAGAGAAAGGCCTTTACACTGATAGAGCTGTTGGTGGTGATCGCGATCATCGCGATACTCATGGGTATATTGTTGCCTGCACTCGGGAAGGTCAGGGAGCAGGCCAGGCAAAAGTCCTGCGGTACGAGGATACGTCAGCACCTGATCGCCCTGAATATGTATGCTGATGAGAATAGCGGCAAGCTGCCCCTGCCCAATACTGCAGGCGCGTGGCTGCAAGACGTGGCGGTAAACACCGTGCACTTTATGCTCAGGACTGGCATGACCAGGCAGATGTTCTATTGCCCGTCCAACGAGAACCACCAGAAATACAATGACCTATTCTGGATGTATAACAATAAGACCTGGGATGGTAAGAAGTTCACCAATGAGACTGGCTTTATCGTCTCGGGTTATTGTTACATACTGCAGACCACGAGCAATAGCCGTCCCCAGATCCGCAGGTACAGCAAGGATACCGAGGAGAAGATCTGGTTGAAGACCAATAGGGAGAAGACGCCCCAGGTCAGAGAGATGGTCATAGACTCCATCATGGGTGTCCGCGCAGAAGGTCAGAAGTATGGCCGCAACTTTGCCCAGGTGCCTGGTGGCATATACGCGCAGAGCCAGGTATATGACCGCACTAGTCACCTCAGGGGTGGCCAGATACCAATAGGCGGTAACGTCGGTTTCCTGGATTCCCATGTGGAGTGGAGGCCGTTTGAGCCCGAGATCGATGGCTCTGGAGTGGCAGTGCCTAGATACGGCGACGCCCCCGGCTTCTTCTGGTGATAGGGGATAAGGCTCTTCAGGTTGTTTCCACTTGCAATCGCCCGATGGCCTTGTAGAATCCCGTCGATCGTAAAGGAGTCAGGATGGATTGACGGGGTTTTGAAGGTATGGCTAATCTCAGGGCAAATGCAGTAGTAGGTCAATCGGGTGGGCCGACTGCGGTAATAAACGCATCGCTGGTCGGCGTGATAGAACAGGCCTGCAAGTACGATCGGATCGATGGACTCTACGGCTCCCTTCATGCTGTAGAGGGGATCGTGAAGGAGGCCTTCATCGACCTTAAGCGGCTCGGCAGGGAGGAGCTTGAACTCTTGGCTCAAAGCCCATCTGCCGCACTCGGTTCAAGTCGCGACAAGCCTGACCAGGCATATTGTCAGAAGATCTTTGACGTGTTCCGCAAGCGGGATGTCAGGTACTTCTTCTACATAGGCGGCAATGATTCGGCCAACACCCTGCACATAATAAACTCCATGGCCCAAGAGGTAGGTTATGACCTGAGGGCCTTCCACGTACCCAAGACAATAGACAATGACCTATTGGTCACAGACCATTGCCCTGGCTTTGGCAGCGCAGCCAAGTTCGTTGCGTGCGCATTGATGGGCGATGATCTGGACAACAGGGCGTTGCCTGGCGTGAAGATAGACGTGATCATGGGAAGGCACGCAGGCTTTCTGACCGCAGCCTCCATACTGGGTCGGCAAAGGGATGACGATGGGCCACACCTAGTCTACGTCCCAGAAAGGCCTATGACGCTGGAAGGCTTTCTAGGCGATGTGGAGGCGGTATACAAGAGGCTTGGCCGTTGCGTAGTGGCAGTAAGTGAGGGGGTCTGCGACCGGGATGGCGTGACTTGGGCAAAGAAGATCACACAGACCTCAGAGAAGGATGCCCACGGCAACATACAGCTTTCTGGCACTGGGGCACTGGCGGATTATCTGGCCGCCCAGGTGAAGGCAAGGCTGGGGATAAAGAGGGTAAGGGCCGATACCTTTGGCTACTTGCAGCGAAGCTTTGCCGGACTACAGTCACCGGTGGATGCGCAGGAGGCCAGGGAGTGCGGTAGGCAGGCGGTCAGGTATGCCATGGAAAGGCAGAGCGGTTCTGTTGCAATAAGGCGGACTGGCAGCGGTGCCAGGTATGCGGTCGAATACTTCTGTACGGAACTGGCAAATGTGGCGGAGAGGACCAAGTGCCTGCCCGACGAGTACATCAACAAGGAAGGCAATGGCATCACCAGTGCCTTTGTTGATTATGCACTGCCGCTGACTGGTGGCCTACCGAGGACGATATACCTAGGTAACTACCCCAGGGTCTAACGGATCTCCTCCTCGATCCACCCTATCAGCTGCTTGAGGTCACCAAGGGTGATATCGCCCATGTGGGCGATCCTGAAGGTGATATCCTTGAGCTTCTTGTAGCCATTGCCAAAGACCGTGTTGTGCTTGGCCTGGATTGCAGCTATGACCTGAGCGACATTTATACCCCTGGTGTTCCTTATAGTGGTCAGGGTGTTGGAGGCGTACTGTTCCTGGCAGAACAAGGCAAACCTTTCCTTTGCCCATGACCGGACGTAGTCGGCCATCTCCTTGTGCCTCTTCCAGACATTCTCCATGCCTTCGCTTACTAGGCGCTCTGCCTGGTAACGCAGGGCATAGATGTGAGGAATACTTGGGGTGACCAGCGTTTGGTTCTTCTCTGCCGCCTCGGCCCAGAGCTCGAAGTTCAGATAATAACCCCTTCCAGGCACAGTCTTGCTCTTTTCCAAGGCCCTCTTGCTGACCGCTGCCACCGTAAACCCTGGCGGAACACCGAAACACTTCTGTACCGACGCAAATGCCACATCCCAGCCAAGCTGGTCAAAATGGATAGGCATACCAACCATCGCGCTGACCGCGTCCACAAAGACCAAGACATCAGGGTACTTGGCCTTCATCATCTCTGCGATCTGGTAGACAGGGTTGGCTAGGCCAGTACTGGTCTCGCTATAGACGATCGTTACTGCTGCATATCTACCTGCGGCCAACTTCGCATCCAATAGCTCGGCTGTGATGGGCTGCCCCCATTCCACCTTCAGGACATCCACATTCCTTCCGCACAACCTCACCACATCTGCCCACTTGTCGCTGAATGCCCCGCAACAGGTGGCGAGTACCCTCTCGTCAGGCCCTACACAGTTGCGTATGGCCGCCTCCCATATTCCTGACCCGCTACAGGTGCACAGGAACACGTGTTGCTGGGTGAACAGGACCTTCTTCAACAGGTCCACGGTCTCTTGATGTAGCTGTGCATACTCCTTTGCGCGATGGCCCAGCGGGGGTCTTGCAAGCTGGCGTAGCACATCCTCCCTAACCAGCACAGGTCCAGGGATGAAAAGCCTCGGGGGGTTTCGCCAATCTACCATCTATTAGACTCCTATCCTTTTTGACAGCAATCGTGACAGGCCGCCAACTCCAGGGCCTCGTCTAGCCTCTGGATGGTCAGGCCTGTATACATCTTTGGATAAAAGTAGGTCGACTTCGGCGGCATCAGCAGGCCGTCCTCTGTGACATCTATCAACTGCTGGATCCTGATGGGGTTCAGGATGAAGGCCATTTGATACTGCCCAGAATCCACCATGGCCAAGGCCTGGTCAGGTGCCGAATCCTTGCCAGTCACATATGCCACCTCAGGACCTGCGGAACTGCGATGCTTATCGGCCTTCAAGATCCCGTCGATGACCAGGACCTGCAAGGCAGCTACATCCAACTGATACCATGCCTTGGACTTGCCTGGCGCGGCTGAAACCAAGGCCTGGTGATCCCGTAGCTGCGCCAGGTAGACCTGATCGGCGCCCATATATACCACGAATGCGGTGCTGCCTTGTGTCGAGATCTGCCTAGCCTTTGCCTGCATGGCGGCCACGGCCTGCCTGCCATCGCTGGCCTTCTCGACCTGGAAGTACGTCGAGAGCCTTTGGATGAAGCCATGTGGATCCAGCCCTTGTATGGCCCTTACGACCCTATGGGTGGCCAGGACCGTAAGCCCTTCCTGGCAGAGGTTTGCAAAGGCCATCATTTGATAGCCTGCAGCGGGCAGGTCCGACTCCTGCGCATATTGGAGTCCTGTGGTATATCGGTGGTGTCCATCGGCTATAATGCAGGCCTTGTCTGCCATCATCCGGCATATTGCCTGGATCTGATCTTGCCTTGTGATCGCCAGCAGTATATGTCTGACCCCCTGATCATCGTGTACGTCCAGCAAGGGGGGTATCTGTTCCGGTTGTTCGACGATACCCTCGAGTACCATCTGTTGGTCCTTGTACAGCATGAAGACCAGCCCCAGTTGTGCGGCAGTAGCGCGTTTGAGCCTGAGTCGATCCTCCACTGGGGCAGCGAAGACCTGTTCATGGGGCCTGACTATAGGCCCGAACGGGACCAGCTTGCCTAGGGCAATGAAGCTGTACCTGGTGTATGTGCGGTCACCGAGGCAATACTGCTGTACATACGCATAGATTGCCTCTGTAGGGTCCTGGACCAATACGCGCTGCTTGATCCACGTGGCAAGCTGCTTTGCCGCCCTTGTGTAGGCATTATCTGCAGCAGTGTCTGTGGGCAGCTGTTTGCCTTTTTCTATCCTGATGATGTTGTACGGGCTCCGCTTGTAAAGCTGATCCTGGTACTGGTCATCTATCAGGTCATATGGCGGTGCGATGCATGCCGCAACGTCCTTTACCACCGCTGGGTTCAGTCTATATGCCTTAAAAGGTCTTATCTCCATCTTTCTTGGGCCACCAAGTCGACCGGCCGGAGGTCAGAGCATATCCGTCGTGCCGCCCCGATGTCAAGGGCCTGCTTGACTGGGTTCCATGCGGGGTTAGGATAACGTTTGAAGTGCCCGTAGCTCAATTGGATAGAGCGTTGGCCTCCGGAGCCAAAGGTTTTGGGTTCGAGTCCCAACGGGCATAATCATGGACTATGCAGTCATCATGGCAGGTGGGGCGGGCAAGAGGCTCTGGCCACTCAGCAGGCAAGACCGACCCAAGCAGGTCCTGAGGCTTGTCGATGGCAAGAGTCTACTAAGATCATGCCTAGAAAGGATCGAGCCTGTGATAACACAGGAAAGGGTCCTCGTACTTACCAACAGGCAATACCTCAAGATCGTCAAGGAGGAGTTGCCTGGCCTGGATGACAATCAGGTCATAGCAGAACCGCAGATGAGGGATACCTGCGGTGCGATCGGGCTTGCTGCTGCGATATTGCATAGGTCCGATCCAGATGCAACCATGGCAGTGATAACTGCAGATCAGGCCATAAGACCGGAGCTGACCTTCCAACAGGTGCTGCAGGACGGCCTGAGGTTCGTGAATTCCAGACCTGCATCCCTTCTGACCTTTGGTGTCAGGCCAAGGTTTCCAAGTACGCAGTTGGGCTACATAAAGCTAAGCAAGGCCCAATCCGTCAGTGGATGCAGCAACAACGTCTATCTGGTAGATGCATTCAAGGAGAAGCCAGACCTCGAGACGGCCACAAGGTATCTGGCAGAAGGCACCTATCTTTGGAATTCTGGGATGTTCGTATGGAAGGCCAGGAGGATCCTCGAGCTTATAGCCAGGTTCGTACCAGAGGCTGCAGGCCCGTTGGAGGCGATAGGGCGGGCATGGGGTGGGCCATCAGCGGCAGCCGTGCTCGAGGAGCAGTTTCCAAGATTGCCCAAGATCAGCATAGACTATGCAGTCATGGAGAAGGCTAGCGATATCTATGCCATAGAGTTGGATTGCCAGTGGCTGGACCTGGGTTCCTATCAGGCACTGGCAGAGCTGATGGGTAGGGACGAGTCTGGCAATACATTGGCTGCAGACGCTGGGCTGCTAGATTGCCACGATACCATCGTGGTCAGCGAGGACAAAGGTCATCTTATCGCAGGCATAGGGCTCGAGGAGATGATCATCGTGCACAGTCCAAGTGCCACATTGGTCTGCCCGGTCGGTCAGGCAGATAGGCTGAAGGAGCTGCTGGAGTACCTGGCAGCGAAGGGCAAGGGTCGGTATCTGTAATGAGGTATCTTGCCATAGATTATGGGGCCCGCAGGGTCGGTTTGGCCATATGCGACCGACAGCAGACCATGGCCAGCCCCTATGCGGTGCTACCGTCGGGCCGATCCCTGTACCAGCAGATCGCCAAGATCGTGAGGGAGCAACAGATAGATGCTGTGGTGGTGGGCCTGCCGTTGAATATGGATGGTAGTGAAGGGCCCCAGGCAGCAAGGGTCAGGGCATTCGTGGGCCGATTGGCAAGGGAGGTAGGTGTGCCTATCCACCTTCAGGATGAACGCCTGACCAGTTTCGCTGCCCAGACCAGGCTGGACCAGTGGCCGATCAGCAGGACCAAGCGTCTGAGGCGGGTTGACGCTGTTGCGGCAGTTGAGATACTAGAGGCATTCTTGGAGGGCATGAGGACCTAGCTGTCGATTGCTTGGCATGTGCATGGAGGATACAATGCCGGTCATGAGGAAAAGGGCCACAACCAACCTCGTGCTTATAGCGACCCTGTTGACGCCAGGCCTGATATTCGCGCAGACCAAGGCAGTGGTGATCACCTGCACAGGGATGATCGACGATGGCCTGTATCGTTCGATAAGGAGGCGAACGGATGCGGCCATACAGGCAGGGGCAAGGTATCTGATCTACGAGATCGGTACCTACGGCGGCCTGGCAGAGGCAGCGGACAGCATCTCCAAATACCTGATACTGGAGGCAGCCAAGAAGGCAAGGACCGTGGCATATGTGTCCACAGAAGCGATATCCGCTGGTGCGATGATCGCGGTCTCTTGCCAGGATGTGGTGATGAGGGCACACACGACCATCGGAGACTGTGCACCGATTGCCCTGGGTCAAAAGCTCGAAGGGGTAGAGCGGGAAAAGACCGAGAGCTTCATACGCGCGACCTTTGACAGGGCGGCAAAGGCAAACGGCTACCCAGCGGCCCTGCTGCGGGCGATGGTCACCATGGAGGTGGAGGTCTATAGGGTCAGAAACAAACTGACAGGGGCAGACGAGTTCTTTGAATCGCACCAACTGCCAAAGGATGCAGATAGGTATGACCTTGGATCCGTAGAGTTGGTCGACCCAAACGACCGGATCCTGACCTTGGATGCAGACTCCGCGTACAGATACGGCCTGGCCAGGGCAGTGGTGGATGACATCAATGGCGTTGCTGCCTTCCTGGAGCAGCGGGATGGGGTGGTACTTGGCAGGCCCTTACCGGTCTTGGAGACGAATTGGTCCGAGGAGATGGTCCGGCTGCTGAATCACCCTGTCGTCTCTGGGCTGTTGTTGACGATAGCATTGATCGCGATCTATGTGGAGCTCAGCACGCCAGGTATAGGGCTGCCAGGTCTGGTTGCGGTGATATGCCTTGCCATATGGGCAGGCAGTAAGTATCTGACAGGCCTGGCCAATTGGGTGGAGGTGGTCCTTGTCGTGACAGGGGTCGTACTGTTGCTACTGGAATTGTTCGTACTGCCAGGTTTTGGGATTGCCGGGATCGCTGGGATCATCTGCCTGATAGCCGGGCTATTTGGGATGCTCGTCCGCAATCCGCCAGATCGTATTCCTTGGCCTGAAGGCCCGTTGGGTTGGCAGGTCTTCATGCAGGGTGCAACTGGCCTGCTGATAGGGGTGCTGGGGTTCGCCCTGTTCGTTGCGCTGGCCGCCAGGTATCTGCCTAGGTGGCGCATCCTGAGCGGGCTCGTGCTGGCACCAACTGTCCAGACCGGCCCTCAAGTTCAGCAGTCAGAGGCGCTAACTGGCCAGTTGCAGCTGGGGGATGTGGGTGTCGTCGAGTCCACGCTCCGGCCAGCAGGAAAGGCCAGGTTCGGCCGGATGCTGGTGGATTGTATGGCGTATGGCCAGTTCATAACCCCAGGGACAAAGGTCCGGATAACGCAGATTACTGGCAATACCATACTGGTTGAACCGATCAGGGAGGATCATGCAACTAACGTATAGGATAGCGTTGATACTGCTGGGCGCTGGGGTCCTGTATCTGGCCAGCGGGCTGCTCCTATTCATAGAGGTCTTTGTGCCCAGCGGTGGGCTCTTGTTGGCCTGTGCGCTTGCCGCATTGGCAGGTGGGATAGTCATATGCTTCCGCCAGGGGCAGGTATTAGGCTGGGTGGGATTGTTGGAGGCGATCGTGATCGTGCCAGTGGTCTTTGCCTTGGCCTTCAAGCTCTTGCCACGGACCCGGTTCGGCAGGAGCGTGACCTTGGCACCACCTACCAGGCCTGTCGGGGATGGCGTACCGGATGCCGATCAACTGCAGGCCATGATCGGCCAGCAAGGTGTGGTGGTAACGCCACTGAGACCTGTGGGTATATGTCAGATCTCAGGCAAGAGGATTGAATGCATAGCCGAGGGATATTACCTTGGGCCAGGAACACAGATTGAAGTGATAGGCGTACAGGGTGCGCAATTGACGGTGAGACCTTTGGATCGAGAATCTCGCTGAGGATCTTTGGAAAGGACTGACCATGTATTCTAGACTCTATTGGCGTCAACTGTCTTTGCTAGCGCAGGGCCAGGTGGGCGGGATGGTGGTGATGGTCCTGCTGATAATCGTTGCAATCGTTGCCCTCGTCTTCATTGCCCTGTTCATAAAATTCTTCAGGTTGTGGCTACAGGCAAAGTTGTCTAGGGCGGATGTGAAGTTCTCCGAGTTGATCGGGATGTGGCTCCGCAAGGTCGACAGCAGGGTGATCGTGCTCAGCAAGATCACCGCCGTGCAGGCAGGCCTGAATCTGACCACACAGGACCTAGAAAGCCACTATCTGGCTGGTGGAAGGGTCCCAAATGTAGTCAGGGCACTGATCGCTGCTAACAGGGCCAACATACCCCTGACCTGGAAGACGGCCACCGCCATAGACCTGGCAGGAAGGGACATCCTCGACGCAGTGCAGACCAGCGTCAATCCAAAGGTCATAGATTGCCCAGACCCGTCGAGGGGCCGCGAGACCGTAGACGCTGTTGCACAGGACGGGATACAGCTAAAGGCAAAGGCCAGGGTCACGGTGAGGGCGAATATGCAGAGGCTTATTGGCGGTGCCACACAAGAGACGATCATAGCAAGGGTTGGTGAGGGGATCGTCAGCACCATAGGCAGTTCGAAGACATACAAGGCGGTACTGGAGAACCCAGACGCCATATCGAAGGCGGTGCTGGCAAAGGGCCTTGACGCTGGTACTGCCTTTGAGATCCTCTCGATCGATATCGCCGACGTAGATGTGGGCGAGAACGTGGGCGCACAACTGCAGGCAAGTCAGGCAGAGGCGGATATGCGGAGGGCCAAGGCAGAGGCGGAACAGCGTAGGGCCATGGCGGTTGCCAGGGAACAAGAGATGCGGGCATTGGTCGTCGAGAACGAGGCCAAGATACCCCTGGCCATAGCCGAGGCCTTGAAGAGCGGTAACCTCGGCGTACTGGATTACTACCGCATGAGGAACATCATCGCCGATACCCAGATGCGGGAATCGATCGCCAAACCACCTACCGCCGGAGGCCACAAGGAAGAGAAGTGACCACTGACTTCAGGTGGCATTCATGAACCTCTTGATGACGGTCATATTCATCATAGTCTGGCTGCTGGTCGCCAGCGCTGCCAGGAAGGGTCAACAGAGCAGGCCTCGACCCACCCAGCAGGACCAGCAGCCAGACCTGTTCGACCTGGGGGATCTGACAGAAGAGCCTACCGACCTCCAGCCACCCGAACAACCTACCGAGCAGCCCATCCAACAGGGTCCGATCCCACAGGCGCAAGGTCCGGCCCAGCCGAGCATCTCAGCCCAACCCTTGCCACAGGCACCAGCGATTCCACCGATCCTAGCTGAAGAGGCTCCGCCGTACCGACCCAATCTTGCCCCTGAGCGGATCAGGGAGGCGGTCGTCATGATGGAGATACTGGACGAGCCGCTGGCCCTCAGGCCCGCCGGAAGATGGTGGCAATAGCAAGGTTTGGGGCCCTGCTGGGATCATTTGATCATGGATAACGTCTCATAAGATACGTTATGTTTCATTCCTCGGCATGCGAACGCAGCAGGCTTTCTAACCACAGCCCGTACATCTGGGCCCTTGGTATGACACCGGCCGAGGCCAGGCACGCCAGGACCTGCCAGGTCGGCCAGTTGCCCAGGCTGGCGGCGACGTTCAGTATCGAGCCTGCCATGCGGAGGCTGCTGGTGTATAGGACGGATGTCTTGTACAGGGCGCTGGTCAGATCGCGGTTCGGCATGGATATCCGTTCGCTTAGGGCTGAGGTATCACCTGATGATATCTGGATGATCGTTCGCAGTGGCCAGCAGATGTCTAATCCTTCCTGGTCGTAGTCCCCGGGTGTATCCTGCATCGCCGGTCCGTTTTGCGGACGGGCGTTCGGCCACGCCAAGAGTGTCGAGATGTAGCAGGCCATGCAGGGATCATCCGATGAGTGCTTGGTGCTAAGGCTATGCAGGATGCTGATCGCCTGTTGTAGGGTCGGCTGGGTATGGCGGTCAGAGGCGATCATGGATCTAAAGGCCTGGGCCAATAGGTAGATGGAGTTGGGGATCAGTTCTGCGGCAGACTGGATGTGTTCAGCGGCCTGTTCGGACCGCCCTTCTAGATTATAGGACTTAGCAAGGCATGTATATGCCTCGACGTACATCTCGTTTGCCTCTAATGCCTTCAGGTATGTCAGTGAAGCCTGTTCGCTCATGTCGGACCTGCTGTACATCCCTGCCAATTGGACCAATGCCTCTAGGTAGGTCGGGCAGGCCTGGACTGCTGATTGGTAGGCTTCGAGTGCCTGCTCGGGTTCCTCCATATTGCTCAGGATTTGTGCCTTCTTGGCCAGTATCTCGGCGGTGTTTGCCCCTGCTGTCGTCTGGAGTTGGAGCCTCTCCAGGGCCTTGTCGTACTCTCCTTGTTGTATCAGCAGCTCTAGGTCTGGATCGTGCCAGGCAAGTGCGCCTGGGTTCAAAAGTATTCCATCCTCTATGATCTTGCTTGCCTGTTGGTGCTGGCCTACTCCCATGTACATCTGGCCTAGGAGGAGGAAAGGCTCGATCGAGGTTGGATGGGCTGCCACCATGGCTGCGTAGTACTCTATGGCGTGCTCGATCTGACCCTTGCTCAGTGCAATGGCAGCAAGCCTTTGGAGCGGTTGTTCCAGGTCTGCGTGGATCTTTAGGCAATCCTGGTAACATTCGATCGCCTTGTCCGCTTGGCCGATCCGCTCGTAGCACTGTCCCAATACGTGGAGAACGGCGGTGTTGTCCGGCCTTGTCCGCTTGACCTGTTCCAGATGCGGTACAGCCAATGCTGGCAGGTCCCTGGCAAGGTGCATGGCGGCCACGGCCAGCTCGTCCCAGACCGGCATCTGGGCATATATTGGGCTCTCGAGTTGCTCAACGGGCTGTAATGGGTTGGCTGACCTGATTCTGGCCAGTGCTGCAGCAGCCCGATCTAGCGGTGCTGGGGCGTGCGACTCGAGCCAGTGGACCAGCAGGTCGCGGCCGTCCATATCCAGCCCTTTACCTAGGACACAAAGGAGACTAGCGTGCATCGATCTACCCTGCCTCACTAAGGTTGATGGCCTCCGAAGCCAGATTGGCCAGCATCAAGTGCGGCCACATGGTCTATCGGTCCGGGCCTTTTGGCGGTTTAGATTTACTGCTGCGGATCTGGATGGATCAGCTCTGGCAAGTGCCGGCCATGAGGCCTATATCGGCAGGATCGATCCTATCGGCTCAAGGGGTTGGATCTTCAGGCTGGTGGGCCTGCAGCCTGGCCAGGTAGGCCAATGTCCGCTCCAGCCTGTCGGTGAGGTGCTTGAGCTTCAGCATCGTCCTGACCCTGGTCAGAAGCTCCAGCTTGTTGACCGGCTTGGATACGAAGTCGTCAGTGCCACAATCGAGACCCCTCTCGATGTCCCCGAACTCGTTGAGGGCAGTGACCATGATCACAGGGATATGGGCTGTGGCTGGGTCGGACTTTATCCGCTTGCAGACCTCAAAACCGCTTATCTGGGGCATCATTACGTCCAAGAGGATCACATCCGGCTTCTTGAGCCGCACCAGTCTGAGGGCCTCCAGGCCGTCCGTAGCGGTTATGGTCTGGCAGTCCAGTTCTTCTAGATATGCCTGCAGCAGCTCCAGGTTTTGACGATTGTCGTCAACCAACAGTACTACAGGCCGCTGATCAACATCTGTTGTGCTCATCGAAGATCCTGGATTCGAGCAATTGGCATGATAACAGATACTGGATCCCAGGCAAGCATGATCAAGGCTCAAGTACTCAAGTCGGTCAAGCCGATAAGAACTATTGCAGCCGCCATGGACGGCGGCAAGACAAAGAGGTACTAAGATGTGGTTAGGAGTCGGACCTTGGCAAGTCTGATCGAGAGGCGGCAGGCCCTTCATAGGTCATTGCAACAGGTCCGTCAGCAGAACCAATCCTTGACATCCCAACTTGAGACACTCCAGCCCCTGGCCACAGTTGGCTCATTGATGTGCATGATCGCCCACGAGGTGAACAACCTCCTGACGCCCATGGCAAACTTTGCTGACCTGGCATTGAGGCATCCTGAGGACCAAGAGCTCACCCAAAAGGCCCTTGTTAAAGCGGTCAAATCCAGCCAGCAGGCCTGTAAGATTATGGAAAGTCTAGTCAATATGGCCCATGGCAAACAAGGGGAAAAGACTGCGGTCAAGATTTCCCAAATCATAGGTGAAGTCTTTACCTGTCTTGCCAGGGACCTGTCCAAGGATGGTATAGAGGTCAGGCTGGATGTGCCAGGGGACCTTGAAATCTACTGTGTGCCGGTGCAGATACAGCAGGTCCTGATGAACCTGATATTGAACGCCAGACAGGCCATGATGCCCGGTGGAGGTATCTTGACCATCGTCGCCTGCCGATCTGATGGTGGCGTGTGCATAGAGGTCTGTGACACAGGTCCGGGCATACCAGCCCAGATCCTCGATCGGATCTTTGAGCCTTTCTTTTCCACCAAGGATCGGGCCAGGGCCAGCCAAGAAGGTGGCGGATTGGGCCTTGGCCTTGCCTTCTGCAAGCTCATAGTGGATTCGCACAAAGGTCGGTTGACCGTCAACAGCAGGCCCAAGACTGGCACTGTATTCCAGATCTTTCTCCCAAACCCCGCTGATCCAGCCCCAGAACTGCCCAGGCCAGAGCGGGCCTAGGTCCAATGCCTTTGGCACAGAACCATCGTAGGATCCTGGTGGTCTCTCTTACGGCTGCGTGGCTTGCGTGCCTGTTTGCCGTAGTCCTTGCCAACAGTATGACCAAGCCCCCTGGCAGGGACGAGCAGATGTACTGTACGGCCGGTGCCCTCGTGGCAAAGGGTATGTTGCCATATCGCGACTTCTCCTATGCAGCACAATTACCGTACCACCCGTTCCTGCTGGCAGGGATCTACAGGCTGATAGGCACGAGCCATTATCTCCTTGCAGGCAGGCTCTTTTCCGTGGCCTGCGACATGATCGTGGTCATCCTATTGGTGGCCTGGTACGGCAGGATCTCCCGGGTCGGAGGCCTTGTCCTGGGCCTGGCCGCTGGGACCATCTACGTGATCCACCCAGTGGTCTGCTACGCCAATGGTTATGCATGGAACCATGACCTCGTGCAGGCGGCGGTGGCGGCCGCCCTCTTTATGGTCTTGAGTACAGAAGGGTCGGGTACTCAAGCAATCCTCAGGCCTATGTGTGCCGGCTTACTCTTGGGCCTGGCAGTGTTCAGCAGGATCACGACCATCCTGGTACTGCCGGTGTTCATCATCTGGCTGTTGTCGGATAGATCAACCCCGTTTCGGACCAGGCTCGTGGGAATGCTGCTCTTTGCAGCAGGTCTTACCGCCAGCGCCGCGCTGCCGGTCTGGGTGATCATGCAGGCCCCAGGTGCCGTTTGGTTGGAACTGGTCGAGATCCCGAGGCTATATGGCCAGTGGCTTGGGCTACTCGGTATGACGTTGCCAAGAACCAGACTTGCGCTCCGGTGCCTGCTGCTACCGGAGAACCTTTTGATCCTGGGCATCCTCGTGTTATCCGGGATCTGGATGTGGCGATCGAGTCTGCGGCAGTGGATCTGCCTGGCACTGGCTATGGTCTTCTGTATCGTGGCCTTCATCCCCCCTACTATGTGGCTGCAGTACTGGGCGATACCCGTGCCCTTTATGCTTATGGGGCTGGCCGAGCCTGTCTCCAGGTTGGCGGACAAGCGGCCTGCCCTACGGGTACTGGCATGGGTGCTCACCCTTGGGCTGTTGATAAGGAATTGGGATCAGGTCGATGCTGTCAGGTCCCTCGTTGTGCCTGACCAGTGGGTACCTATCAGGGTACACTGGCAGTACAGCCAACTACTTGCGGACATCGGACCCGGTGGTCGAGTCCTGACCATTGCCCCACTCTGGGCCCTCGAGGCCGACCGTCAGATCTATCGAGAGTTGAGCTGCGGCCCAATCATATACCGGATAGCAGATCAGCTTACTGAGGACCAAAGGCGGTTGGCGAATGTGGTCGGACCTGGCTCGTTGCGATCCCTGATCCTCGACAAGCCACCTGATGCAGTGCTGGTTGGGGTTGAGGATCCAAGGTTCGCCTTCTTGGAGACGCCCCTGCTCTCGGCAGTGGGCCCGAATTGGTCAAGCCGGTCGACTGCGGACGGGGCCACGGTATGGTTTGCGTCCAACAGGCCTTGAAATATCTGCGGCTGCAGTGCATAACTCTGTTATGTCCGAGAAGATCAAGCAACGGATCGAGCAACTCCGCAAGGAGATACGAGAGCACGACTATCGTTACTATGTGCTCGGCCAACCCACCATCAGCGACACCGAATACGATAAGCTCTTTGCCGAGCTGAAGGCACTGGAACAGGCCAATCCTGAGTTGATCACGCCAGACTCCCCTACCCAGCGTGTTTCCGATAGGCCGTTGGACGGCTTCCCTCAGGTCAGGCACGCCGTTCCGATGATGAGCATAGACAACACGTACAGCGCCGAGGAACTTCGCCAGTTCGATCGGAGGCTCAAGAAACAGCTTGGCAGGGATGACTATGACTATGTTGTAGAGCTGAAGATAGATGGGCTGGCGATCAGTATCAGGTACGAGAATGGGATCCTGGTCAAGGCTGCAACGCGAGGCGATGGCCAGGTGGGTGATGACGTCACTGCCAACGTGCGGACCATAAGGTCCATCCCGCTCGTCCTCTTGGACAAGGGGGATCTGCCAAGGGTGCTGGAGGCAAGGGGCGAGGTCTATATGCCCAACAAGTCCTTCCTGGAACTGAATCGGCTCAGGGAGGAGGCAGGCGAACCCATATTTGCGAACCCCAGGAATGCAGCGGCTGGGTCATTGAAGCTACTGGATCCCAGGATCACGGCCTCGAGGAACCTGGCGTTCTTTGCTTACGCCGTCGGCCAGACCTCTAGCCCTATAGGTCAAACCCATATAGAGGTCCTCGAGAGGCTGAAAGGATACGGCCTGCCAGTCAACCCGCATACAGAACGGGCGAAAGATATAGAGCAGGCCATCGAGATCTGCGACAGGTGGCATTCAAGGCGGCGGCAACTACCCTACCAGATAGATGGGATGGTTATCAAGGTCAATCGCCTGGATTACCAGCAGATACTTGGTGCTACTGGAAGGGCTCCGAGGTGGTGCATTGCGTACAAGTTCCCGGCTGAGCGGGCCAAGACGGTAGTCAGGTCCATAGACGTGCAGGTTGGCAAGAGCGGGATATTGACGCCGGTCGCCAATTTGGACCCGGTCAGATTGGCAGGGACCACGGTAAGGCGTGCCAGCCTGCATAACTTTGAGGAGATAAAGAGGCTGGATGTCCGGTGCGGTGATACGGTCTTGGTCGAGAAGGCAGGAGAGATCATACCACAGGTGGTAGAGGTCCTGATCGAGAAAAGGCCGCCAGATGCACAACCCTTCCCCACACCATCGAAGTGCCCGGAGTGCGGACACAAGGTGATAAAGGATGAGGGAGGTGTATACATCCGTTGCCCCAATCCGGACTGCCCTGCTCAACTGAAGGAGAGGCTCCGGTATTTTGCAGGCAGGGACCAGATGGACATAGAGCATCTGGGGCCTGCATTGATAGAGCAACTTGTCAACAATGGTATGGTAAAGACCGTCGCAGATATCTACTATCTTGATAGAGAGAGGCTCCTTTCACTGGAGAGGATGGCCGAAAAGAGTGCAAGCAACATCATAGAGGCTATCGAGGCCAGCAAGACAAGGCCTCTTTGGAGATTTATCGCAGCCCTCGGTATTAGGCACATTGGCCGGCAGTCGGCACAGATTCTTGCTGAGCACTTTGGCGACCTGGATTCTATCATGAAGGCATCCATGGAGGAGTTGTCGGCGGTAGACCAGATAGGGCCTGCTATGGCACAAAGTGTCTACGAATTCTTCCGCGATCCCAGGAATAAGGCCACCATAAGGCAGCTCTTGGCGGCAGGTGTCAAACCGCAACCAATGCCGAGGCCTGCGGCTGCATCCGGTCCACTTACAGGCAAGACCGTGGTGGTCACAGGTACGTTGCAGGGCTTCACCAGACAACAGGTGCTAGAGGCCTTGCGACAGGCAGGTGCCAGGACCTCTGAATCTGTGAGTCGCAAGACAGATTTTCTCGTGGCCGGGTCAGAGCCAGGCAGCAAGTTGGAAAAGGCCCAGGCATTAGGCGTGAAGGTGTTGTCGGAACAGGAGCTGGTCAGGATGCTTGGCCTCAAGGGCGGACAGGGCCGTGCAGCCAGATGACGTAAGATACATGCGGATGGCCCTGGCCCTTGCAAAGAGGGGTATAGGGCTTGTCGAGCCAAATCCGGCAGTAGGCTGCGTGATCGTCAGGTCAGGCGAGATACTAGGCAGGGGCTGGCACAAGGGCTTTGGAAAGGCACATGCCGAGGTCGATGCTATCCAAGATTGCCGCAATCGTGGCAATGACCCTGCCGGTGCAACCATGTACGTGACCTTGGAGCCGTGCTGCCATTACGGCAAGACGGGGCCTTGTACAGAGGCCATCATAGATGCTCGCATCGGTAGGGTCGTTGTGGCGACACCAGACCCCTCTGCGCAGATCAATGGGAAAGGCATATCCATACTGAGGCAGGCCGGTATCGCCGTGGATCTAGGAACCTGCCAGCAGGAGGCAAGGTTCCTCAACGGGCCGTTCTTCAAGTTTGTCCAGACTGGACGGCCTTGGGTCATAGCCAAATGGGCACAATCTGTCGACGGTATGCTCGCGTATACAGAGCCGGCCAAGAGGTACCTGACCTCGCCGGCAGCCAGGCGTCATGCCCATATATTGAGGCGAAGGACACAAGCGATCATTGTTGGAATCAACACGATCCTGCAGGATGACCCCCTCCTTACACCCAGACCTGGTAAGGGCCGTAGCCCGATGAGGGTTGTGATGGACAGGGAACTTCGCACGCCTCTGGGTGCCAGGATATTGGCCCAGATCGGGACCTATCCTGTGCTAATATGCACCACTGCCTCGGCCATGGAGCGCAAGCAGCAGCAGGCCGAGCGGCTGCGAGGCATGGGTGTAGAGCTCTTGGCAGGGCCTGCTGGGCAAGAGGACCTCGGTTTCATCCTCCAGGAGTTGGCAAGCCGCGGGGTCCAGCAGGTGTTGGTCGAGGGGGGAGCGGCCTTGCTAGCCAGTGTCCTTGACATGGGCCTGGCGGATGAGATCCACGTCTATATTGCCCCCATGCTGTTGGGATCTGCTGGCAAGGCGAGGATATCTCTCGAACGGGCTGGTCAGATAGCGATCTACAAGAGCAGGGTAAGACAAATAGGCCCTGATGCGTGGCTGTGGGGCTTGACCGAGTCGGGATACGGGCTTTGCGTTGACATACCCAAGGCACAGACATAAGATCATTGAGGCAACAGAAGATGCCAAGACAGAACCAGCGAAGTTGGGAAAGTAGGCTGCAGAAAGGTCCAGATCCACAGATGCTGGACTTTGTGCAGTCATTAGACTTTGATTGGCGGCTCTATACCTACGACATAAAGGGCTCCATCGCACATGCGAGGATGCTAGCTGCCAAGGGCCTGATCTCGAAGACCCAATTCAATGCCATCAACAGGGGCCTCAGGGCCATAGAACGGCAGATCCGCTCAGGTAAGTTCGTATTCGACAAGGCCTTTGAGGATATACACATGGCCATAGAACATGCCTTGGTCGAGAGGATCGGCAAGGCAGGTCTGCGGCTACACACGGCCAGGAGCCGTAATGACCAGGTGGCGACAGATATACGTCTGTGGCTTAAGGATACGATAGGCCTTATCCGGCACCAGCTAGCAGGGCTGCAGAGGGCACTGGTGGACCTAGCTGGGCGGTACGTGCAGGATGTGATGCCTGCTTACACACACATGCAGAGGGCCCAGCCTGTCTCCATAGCTGCTTATGTCCTCAACCATGTCGAACCATTGGAGAGGGACTATATCCGGCTGGAGCACTGCCTGTCGAACATGGACTGCTCGCCGCTAGGTTGCGGGGCGATCGCAGGCTCGACCCTGCCTATCGATCGGCAAATGACCGCCCGCGAGCTCGGCTTTGCGTTTCTATGTCGAAATAGCATAGATGCCGTTACTGACAGGGACTTTGCGGCAGAGTTCATATTCGACTGTGCCATGATCGGCATGCACCTATCGCGTCTGGCCACTGACTGGATCATCTTCTCATCGACCGAGTTTGGCTTCTTGCAGATCGATGACGCATTCTGCACCTCCTCTAGCATGATGCCGCAGAAGCGAAATCCAGATGCCTTGGAACTAGTGAGGGCAAAGGCGGCATCCTTGTACGGGTCCTTGATCTCACTGATGACGGTGCTCAGATCGCTGCCTTCAGGATACAATCGGGACCTTCAGGAGGACAAGGTGCATATATTCGCTGCAGCTGATACCATAAGGTCGTGTCTGGCTATGACTACTGCTGTGGTGAGGGCGACTAGGTTTCTACCTGAGCGGATTGCTCAGGACCTGGACAAGGGATTCCTTGATGCTACGGCCCTGGCGGAGTATCTGGTCAGCAAAGGCGTACCCTTTAGACAGGCCCACGCCATTGTGGGTAGGATCGTGTCTGATTGTGACAAGCAGGGTCTCAGGCTGGCTGACCTGCCTCTGCGGCACTTCAGGAGGTTCTCCAGGGCCATAGACAAGGATGTATACAAGTTCTTGGGTGCGGCAAATGTAGTCAAGGCATATCGTTCCTTTGGCTCGGCAGGGCCTCGGCAGGCGGCCAGACAATTGACCTATTGGAAGAAGTTGCTGGAAGGCAGATGATCAGTACCGAGGACCTACTAGTCGAATGGTTTAGGACGCACAGCCGCCTCGATCAGGGGAGATTTCCGATAGGCATTGGTGATGATATGGCACAGATCAATTTGCCCTCTGGGGGCAGTGTCTTGATCACTACCGATATGCTGCTATCTGGTGTGCACTTCGACCTGGCAAGGCACAGACTCGACCAGATCGGATACAAGGCCATGGCCTGTAGCCTCAGCGATTGTGCTGCCATGGCAAGCAGGCCTGTTGCAGCCGTAGCTGCAGTGGGCTTGGCAAACGGATTCGGTCCTGATGCAGTCAAGTTGATCCACCAAGGGATCATGAAGGCAGCCGACAGGTACGATTGCCCGCTCGTAGGTGGCGACATGACTGTCTGGAGGCAGACGGATCTGCTTGCGATATGCGTATCTATGTTGAGCGTGCCTAGTCCTAATGGGCCCATTCGGCGAAGCGGCGCTATGGTCGGTGACGCTATATGCGTTACCGGCGGGCTTGGTGGCTCGATCCATGGCAGACACCTGGAATTCGAACCGAGGGTCAACGAGGCAATGGCCCTGGCAGGCATGGTCAGGATCCATGCCATGATGGACATCAGTGATGGGCTTGCCAGCGACCTACCGAGGCTATGTAGACAAAGCCATGTAGGTGCGATCATCAGGGCCGCAGACCTGCCCATCTCAGATCAGGCCAGGCTATCTCCTGATCCGATATCTAGCGCGTTGTCTGATGGGGAGGACTTCGAGCTGCTGTTTACCATTAGCCAGGAAGACCTGGAATTGCTGCGAAGGTCTTGGGATCAACCTGTACCTATCACATGTATCGGCCAGATCACCTCTGGCGATAAGGTCCTGCTAACCATGCCTGATGGCAGAACAGAGCCACTAGGTCTGAGGGGTTATGACCACTTCGAACGCCTCGACGATTGAGTTCATATCCAATAGCGTCAGCCACACCATCCAGCTCGGCAGGCAGATAGGCCAGGCATTGAAGGGTGGTGAGGTCATCGCGGTCGTTGGCCCTCTCGGCAGCGGCAAGACCTGCCTTATCAAGGGTATCTGTATGGGTTGCATGTGTGAGCAGATGGATCAGGTCACAAGCCCAACCTTCGTGCTGGTCAATGAGTACCATGGCAGGTTCACGATCTACCATATCGATGCATACAGGCTCAGCAGGCCTGATGATTTCTTGATGCTGGGTTTTGAAGAGCTACTTGGCCCAGGATCGGTCGTGGTCATAGAGTGGGCAGACAAGGTGCTCTCAAGATTGCAGGGCTGTCCTTATGTGACCATAAGGATGGAGCATCTTGGCCCAGAATCCAGGAAGATCATCATCTGCGACTATCCATGGGATCTTGGGCCATCCAAGATAAGCCAAGACGGTTCTGGGAGGAAGGAAGATGCCTAGATTCCTGGTCACAGGCGGTGCAGGCTTCATAGGTTCTAACATCGTCAGCAGGTTGGTGGCCGATGGCCATCCTGTGAGGGTGGTAGATAACCTGCTGACTGGCAAGAGGTCCAATCTCGCGGGCCTGATGGACAAGATCGAGTTCATAGAGGCCGACATGGGCGACCCTGATGTTGCAAGGCAGGTAGTAAAGGATATCGATATAGTCTTGCACCAAGCTGCCCTCCCATCGGTGCCGCGCAGCGTTGAGGATCCTGCTTCTACACACAGGCACTGTGTGGATGCGACCTTTACCCTGCTGGTCGCTGCCAGGGACGCGGGCGTGAAGCGGTTCATATATGCTGCTAGTTCCTCCGCATACGGTGACAGCCCGACGCTACCTAAGGTGGAGACCATGCCAGCCAGGCCACTTTCACCCTATGCTGTAGGAAAACTGGTGGGCGAGTACTACTGCAGCGTCTTTGCCCACGTTTATGGCCTCGAGACGATCTCGCTGAGGTACTTCAATGTCTTTGGCCCAAATCAGGATCCTACCAGCCAATATGCCGCTGCGATACCGGCATTCGTCATGGCCATACTCAAAGGCCGAAGGCCTGTTGTCTATGGCGACGGTCAACAGACAAGGGACTTTACGTACATAGATAATGTCGTATACGCGAATATCCTGGCATCCAAGGTCCCAAAGACCTCGGGCGAGGTGGTTAACATCGCCTGTGGACAGGCGGTCAGCATAAACCAGATCATAGCACTGATAAACCAAATACTGGGCACAGATATCGAGCCTATCTACGCACCAGCTAGGCCTGGAGATGTTAGGCATTCCTTGGCAGATATATCCCTTGCCAGGGACCTATTGGGCTATGAACCCATCGTCATGTTTGAGGATGGGCTCAGACTGGCGATAGACTGGTACCGCCATAACCTATTGTGAAGTCTGGTCCTGACTGCCCTTTGTGGCGATGCAGAATATGTGTTGCCTGCCGCGTATGTAGATGCGGCCCCTGGAGAAGGCTGGGGAGGCAGTACATTCCTCGCCTATCTGATAGCGGGCCAGCTCCTTGAATTCCGGTCCAGCTGCTATCCTGAGCATGGTCCCATCCTCCGAGATAAGTAGTAACTCCTTCCCTGCAAGGCTCGGGGATGCCTTGAATTGCAGGTCTATCACCTGCTGATAGACCAGTTGCCCTTTCAGGTCTATGGCCGTGAGCATGCCAGAGCTGTCGAGCAGGTAGACATATCTGCCGTCGCACAAGGGGCTGCATACCTCGGGTCCAGCCTTGTCGTTCTCCCAGGCAACATGGGTCTTCGTCACGTCTCCGCGGCCATCTGCCTTGACCGCAACCAGCTTTGCATACGGCTGGACCGCCAAGACAAGTCCTTCGGCCGCAATCGGTGAGGCCGCCAGGTCACCTGCGACTGCCTCTGCCCTCCATAGCTCCTGGCCTGTCCGCGGGTCGTATGCAATGATCATCGGATTTGCCACAGTGATCAATTGCCAAGCAGTACCTATGCGCGCGAGGATAGGGCTAGTCCAGCTTGCCCCTACTGGTCTATTCACCTGCCAGACGGCCTTACCCGATCGCCCATCGAGAGCGATGACCTTGGAGGCCCTATCCTCAGGTTGGCCCTGGTCGAACTGGACTATGACCAGACCATCGAATGCCTCTAACGAGGATGCATAGCCATAAGGGCTGTCTGGTAGACCTAAGGATACCTGCCAAACGAGCCTGCCAGCCATGTCGAACGCCACTAAGTCCCCTGTGGCAAAGATGGCATAGGCCTGTCGGCCATCTGTGGCCATGGTCGGTGCTGCAAGGCCTGTCTCTGCAGGGACCTTAGGAAGCCTGTCGGGTTGAACCTTCACATGACCTACCCATAGGATCTGTCCATTGTTTGCATCCAGGCAATAGACCTGACAATCGTTCGTGTCGGCACCTGTCACAAACAGACGATCCTCCCACAACACCGGGCTGCTGTGGCCAGGCAGTGGGATTGCCGTCTTCCACAAGATGCCTTGGTTGGTCGGCCCATCAAATCCTACAGGGATCTCCGAATACGGACTAATCCCAGCCCCCTCTGGTCCCCTGAACCTATACCAATGTCTTTCGCTAGGCTGGGCTGCCGATGCCTGGGCTTGCAGACCAGGTACAGGGGCCTGCAGGCCTATTACCGCTGCAACAGCGCCCAGAACCCCTACTGCCACAAGACTGGCAAGATGCAAAGGTTCTAGCACTGCAGACCTTGCTGGTGGCCGTGACGCACCGGGCTTTGCAGGTGTTGGACCTGCGAGATAATCGACGATCTGTATCGACAAGATGAGGATACCGATGGCGATGAACAAGGTCCTCGATGCCAGGTGGCTGAATCTATACCATGCAAAAACAGACCTCCGCCACGAAAGGTCCAGCTGTCGGATCTGTCTGATCGCCTCGTCTTGATCGGCGATCTGGTGCAACCGGGACCTTTGGCTAGCTATCTGCGATTGGTAGGAGACGTCCAGATATGATGCCCGCAGAAACTCGGCTGCCAGCAGTATGACAAGTGCCACAGTAAAGACCCCTGCCACCATTGCCGTTGATGATGCAACGACACGGATGCTGGTAACTAGACGGTTTTTGTCCTGTTCGGTGCTAGTGGTCATGTGACTCAAGCTTGCCCCTTCTGAGGTGTTCTCTGGGGCAGTATGCAAAGCAGCGGCCGCAGGCAAGGCACGAGGCAGGATCCGCCCTATAGCCATCCTGAGGCCATTTGATGCAGGCACCCAAGGCCTTCAAACCTATCACAAGCCCGATCCATCCTCCCAGTAGCCCCCCTGCCATCCGATACCTTGCAAGCGTTACCCTTGCCTTTTCCAGCAATGCCTCTGCAGTGCCGCCAGATGCCAGGTATGCGGCCACGGCATCCCTGATATGCGAAGGCCCATCGGAGCCAGCCTGAAGGTTGGATGCCATCTGGACAGTACTATCCAGTCTGGCAATACCCCTTGCTGCGAGACTCCCAAGAAAAAAACCTGCTAACATTATGATCGTACTTGCTGCCACCCACCACAGGAGGAGGGCCTTCAGGGTGGCGATCGCCTGCCCCTTTGGCCTGGTTACCGGCGGCCTTATCGCCCCAAATGGACATGCCTTTGCGCAAAGGCCACAATCGATGCACTTGTCTGGGCTGATCGAGATCATCCTGCGAGTAAGCCTGGATAGGTTCCTCAGGATCACGCCATAAGGACACAGGAACCGGCAGTATGGCCTGCCTATGAATAACGCTATCAAGAGTATGCAGCCACCGAGGATCAGGATGTAGAGATTTCCGGAAAACCTGAATGCACTGACAAATGGATCGTATCTACAGACCAGGAATACACCGCTTATGGCAGTGGAGGCTATGGCCAGGCCGAGGTATATATACGCGGCCAGCCGTCCGATAGACTCCAGCCAGACCGGTATGGCAACGGGCCTTAAAAGGACCAGGTCTTGCACAGCTCCGAGTGGGCAGATGGCACCACAGAATACACGGCCGAAGAAGAGGGCAAATAGCAGGGGCAGGCCAAATATGAAGACCACTGATAGTGGCAAGTTATATTCGCTATTGGCTATCGCCAATACCACATTCTGCACGGCCCCAACAGGGCAGATGCACCCCTTTCTAAAAAAGCCGAGATACAGCACGGAAGCGAGCATAAGACCCAGTATGGCCCGCCTATGCCTATATCTATGGGCTAGCCAACTGGCCGTACCGAGGCCGATCGCCAAGAAGGCAAGGTCTATGTAATCCCAGACAACCGGCCTCGGCTTGGCAAGCAGGACCTCTGGTCTGACATAGTCTGTCTCGAACTGTGGAGGAGGAAACCGTTCGACGGCCCATACCATACCCGGCCAAAGTAGACATGACAGCAGCGGGGTCTTCAGTGCCCAGCCCATGGTCATATCCCCCAAAGGTAGGCATGATGCGCGGGTATCCTTCTGAACGCCCCTGTTGGGCAGACCTCCGCTATGGAACAGCTGTTACAGTTGACACAGATGTCGTGCTTGACCTGCAGTTTCAGGGAACCGTTGCCAAAGGCATTGCAACCTTTGACACATCTTCCGCAACCTATGCACAGCGACTCGTCAACGGTGTATTGGTAATACGGGTCTTCGACGAACTTCCTGACCAGGGCCCCTGTAGGGCAGAGCTGATTCTCCGCCCCTTCGTTGATCGCAAGTGGCTGTGGGTCGAAGAATCCAAAACAGATCCTGCAATAACCACATACCTTGAAGTCGTGCACGCACCGCACCGCGGATGGCTCCAGTACGCAGTGCGTTGCACACCTACCACATGCAATGCACTTTGAAGGGTCTATCTGCCAAACCAGGCCAGACCTTTTCGCCCTAGCTATGCTCAGGCCGGCCAGACCACCCAGGCCCACTAGGCATCCACCCCATAAGGCCTCCTTCAGGAATGACCTTCTTGGAATAACATCTTGGTCCTTCTTGTTCATGGCCTGACTGTACCTTCCTTTCTCTTGAATATCCTGACGAGCCCATCTATCGTATCGAGCACGTAGACCTTACCTTCAGTATCTGCAGCTATATCAAATGCACCTGTCTGGCATTCGGTGGTGGTCTGGCAGATCGTGCATCCGGCCTTGCCTAACTGGCACGGCCCTGCCACTGCACCAAGGAACCTGCCTTGTCTATCGAATACCTTCACCCTGATGATCCCCTTCTCGCAGGTCAGGATATCCCCATCTGGTAGCTGGGCGATGGAGATGGGATTGCAACAACCGCTGAACCCCTCCAGATCCATCCCGAACCTGCCCCAGGCCCGCCTGATCTGACCATCGAATGTATAGGCCTCGATCCTGTGCCTGCCAGGGTTTGCCACCATCAGCAGTCCATCTTCATCAACGAGCATGTCCAGGTGTGGGCTCGGTACTACGAGCCCTTCTACACCGCGATCCGGGTCCTTTTTGCCTATGCTGGTAAGTAGCTGACCCTGATGGTCGTAACGGTAGATCACCCTGTTGCCTGCATCTGCGACGAACACCTCTTTTTGGTAGATGGCGATAGAGGTCAGTACCGAGTCGCTGTCGACGCTGGGCCAGGCCTGCAACCTCTGGCCGGATCTATCGAAGACCTCTACGTGGTCCCTCGCGGTCACGTAAAATAGGCCTTCACTCAAGGCAAGGGCAAGGGGCTCGAATGGCAGATCTACCTTCCCTAAGAGATCGCCCGATGTCCCATACCACGCGATTGCCCGATCCCCTACCACATACACAATGGCATTGGCATCTACCGCGATCCCTCGTGTCTCTGACATCGCTGCAGTGGCAAACTGCCCGCAGGCCTCGTACAAGAGCATCTTTGGATCTATCTCGACCGCCTCTATTGGATATTGGTACTGGCTTGGCACTGGCCTGCCCCTGAGTCGAGCCATGCTGATCAAGGCATAGCCAGCCATAACGGCCGCAAGGAGCACTATCGCTATTATCAGGATTGGGAATAACTTCCTTGTATTATCTGCCATAAATCACCCTTATTGCTGGCGTATGTCCAGACATACCATACGCGTTAGGTCCCTTATGATCAACCTACCTGCTGCGAATGCCATAGGCGCCCAGGACTCATGGCCACCGAGTACCCTTGCCCTGCTCAGTGGCGAGAAGGCATCTGGACTAGCCTGTGCCAATGTCAATGTACCCTCGTCATCCAACACATAGATCAGCCCATTGCCTATCGCATATGGACCTCGCCCAAACCGGTAGGATGGACCACTTGTCCAGGCAACCTTGCCATCCAGGTCGAGACATACCAATTGGCCGTCGGGCCTGACGCCGAAGATATGGCCATCATAGAGTATCGGTGTGTGTTGAGGCGATCCAAAAACCTCGGGTCTGAGCCTGTATAATGGCTCGACAAGGACACCGCCTTGGCCCCTTGTCAGGCGTAACATCATAGCACCAGAGTTGTAGTCCCCGCAGACAAAGAGCCTCCCGTCGCCAATGACCAAGGGCGATGGGACATTGGCGATCGTTATCCGCCAGTCTGGGTAAGACCAAAGGACCTGCCCGTCGTTCGCATCTACCCCGACGATCCCCCCGCTGGTGCACCAGATATACATCTGCAGGCCCCCTAGGTCCATAAAGGCTATGGACGAGTGGGTCATGGCCCAGCCCTGAGGATTCGGTGTCCGCCAGATTATGCTACCATCGTGGAGGGCCACGGCCATCATCAGGTCCTTGCCACCAACGCCTAGTATGAGCCTATCTCGGTGTATGAGCGGACATTGGCCCGCGTACCATTGAGGGACCGTTGCGCCAAAGTCCTTGACAAGGTCCATCCCCCAAAGGAATGTCCCATCTGCTGCGTCACAACAAACCACATGGCATTTCGGGCCTAGTCCCACTACAAATCGGTCCTTGACAGCGGGTATGGTTCGGCTCATCCCGTGATTGCGTTTGACCTTCGACGGATAACTGTAGCGCCAGACCTCCTGCCCGTCATCCAGCGAAAGGCACCTGAGGGCATCTGCCTTCTTGGCCTGATCGTAGTCGAGTATGTATACACAGCCATTACTTACGGCCGCCCCGGCATATCCCTCCCCTACATCTATGGACCAGAGGACCTTTGGACCGCCCTCAGGCCAGGTCGTTGCCAGCCTGACAGACGGGTCGCTGTATATCCCATCCCTGTCAGGGCCACGGAATTGAGGCCAGCTCGCCTTGACCTGTGATGGTCTTCCAGTGGACCTAGTCAACTGGCCATACGTCGGGCCCTCACCCTGCTGGCCTGGTTTTGAGGAAGGTTGATCAGCTGCAACCGGCTGGCGGAGCTGGAGATCCGGCCCAGTATGGGCGAGGATCACCAGGTACAGCAAGGCCAGGCCGAACAGCCCTATCAGCACCGGAGGGATGGACCTGATCAGCAGAGGGCCTGTCATATGGTATGCTATTCGTTCCTAAGGGCGTCCACTGGCCTGCCGGAGCATGCCACAACCGCAGCTATCCTGACGCAGATGAGGCCACATATCACTATTGCAAGGATCGTAACAGACAATGACGCCAAGGGCAAGCGACTTGTGGTCCTCAATGCCTCGGAGACGGCCAGTAAGGCCGCACCCATCCCAACGACCAGTCCTGCAGCCAATAGAACCAGGTGCTCGCATGTCGCAAGGTGCACCAGCAGGGATCTGGTAAATCCCACTGCCTGCATGACCGCCAATTCCCCCTGCCTTTCTAGTAGATTTCTCATGACCACCAGCCCAAGCCCGGCAGTACCAAGTACCAAACCTATCCCTCCCAATGCAGTAAAGACCGATAGATACGTGGCCTCTACCTGCATGAAGATCCTCAGCCTTTGCTCAGTTGTCATCACCTCTAGACCATAATCGGCTAGCCTGCTCGGTAGACCTTTGGCCAACCTCGAGGTTACTTGGGGCCGTGCCTGTATGAGTATGACATGATAACCTGCACTTGAAGGAAAGCGTCGAAGAAAGGCCCTTTCGCTTATCACTAGAGAGCCCTGGAGTATGGAGTCAGATATGATCCCAACTATCTGCACAGAGAAGGGTCTGCCAAGCTCATCTGTATATCCTATCCTCTCGCCTAGACCCCTGCCAAGCGCCCATACCACGGTTGCATAGTCACCTATGGCTGGGATAACGTCAGGCCCAAGGTCATCCTCTAGCTGCATCCAGCCCGTGCTAGCCGCGGCCTTTCTGAATGAAAACCTACCGCTGAGACCCTCAGGCCTCACACCCAGCAGCGAAGGCCTCTGGGCCCTGGCAAGGTTCAGACAACTTGCCTGGTCACCCTCTGCAAGCCTGAATTGGACGATGTTCACGTCCATCCCGATCATCTCATCGAGGCCAAGTTCCTTGCGAGAGGATGGGATATTGAGGTCATAAGGGATCTGGATTGTGGACTGTGCATATATACCGAAGCCCCCTGTTCCAGAGGAGCGATCCGCTGGATCAGGTATCCTTTCCTTCCTATTTGCACCGACAGAGATGACCATGAATATACCACAAGCAAGTACGCCAACCGTTGCGGTCGCACGGCCTGGCCTACGGCCTATGGTGCGCAAGACCAGCAAGGGCATTGTCAGGACCATCTTCGAGTCGATGCTATCAAAGGCCCTGAAGGATGCGTTGGCCAGCAGTATGCAGCCAGCCAGCACACCCGCACCACTGACAAAGAACCCAACCGCAGCATATCTAGCCCCAGCCTTGCCAGACCAGATGGCCAAGATGAACGCCAGGAACAGTATCGCCGCTGCAACAATGGCCGATCTACCCGGTCTAGCTCGATCGTTAGAGGCGGCTGTGCCAACAAGGAGCTGCACAGGTCTGGTCGCCTGGTGACGATACAGGCCTCTGTAGATGACGATCAGGGCCAGCAGGAATATCCAGATGCCCCCTGTTACCGCTGCAATAGGCGACAGATGGAACGATATCGCCGCCCCAGCTACTGCACCCTTCCAGATGGTCTTGAACCCTGCCATCAGCAGCCATGCAAGGCAAATACCCAGAGGGATACCAAGGATCGATCCAGCGCAGGCGATGATCCCACCTTCTATCAAGAACAGATGCCGAATCAAGCCCTTGTCAAGGCCAAGCGATAACAGAAGACCTAGCTGTTGGGTCCGCGACTCAATATGGAAGCAGAAGATCAACCCGGTCAGGATCATGGCAGCGACGATCAACACACAGCCCATCCCAACCAAGAGCATGCCCAGGTCCGTGCCCTGTGAGGCAGCCCTTTGCAGGTCTTGCCATACCGGTCTGGGTGCCAATCCGACACCGTGGCAATCCAGCCTCTGTCTGATCTGGGCACGGATGGATTCGATCTGGTTATCCTGTGCCGGCCATCTTATGGCAGTGAACCTTCCATAAGTGCCAGACCACATCTGCACCCCAGTTTCTAGCGAGACAAAGGCCTTTGGCATGGAACGGTACTGCTTCCAATAAAGCTCGTCCTTTGGCCTGATCAGGCCTAGGTCGATAGGAAGGCCAGGGTCCCAGTCCCGACAGTTGTTGGCATCGGAAAGGCCAGGTATGTTCGGTGTCAAGGTCGCGTCATAATCTAGACCGCCATTTTCAATGATTTCCTTGACCTCAAAGGACCTGCTCGCCTTGGAAAGAAGACCGCCTGGCCCTGGGATGAAGTATTCCAGGCCGATTCGATCCCCAATAACTGCATTTATGTCCTCTGCCAGGAACCGGTTGATGACTATGGATTGCCCATCGATAGGCCATCTCGAAAGGGCCTCGATGGGCCTGTCACCGCCTATGGATGTGACAAAGGAATAAGGACAGACGTTCTGGCCGTTGCTGATCCTGTTTACAAGATATGTGAGCACGCCAAACGCGCCGTAGCCGGCCTTTAATGCGACATCTGCGACGTGGTCCTCTATAAAGACCCGAGTGCTGGTCAGTTCGATCCATCTTTCGCCAGGCAAAAGCCTTATCCGTAGCCCCACATCTTCGAGTTGCCAGCCCCGTTCCAGGATTTGTCCTGGATCCGCCGATCCGGCTACAAGCAGGCAGTTTGCCTTTCCAGCGGAGTCTATCTGTTTGCCCAGCCAGTCAAGGTCCAAGAAGGCATTCAGTTTGGCTGGCGTCGCATTCAATGCGAACTGGCCGAACCCCATTTCGTCGAGTATGCCGCCGACGATCAGCCTAATGGCGGTGATGCGGCGCGTCCGGCTTATGATATGTGTCTGGCTGGAGATCTGCGTCGGCCTTTCCACCTCCAACACAACGGCCTGCCCTGGACCTACCCCGAGCCTGCCTGCTAGGTCCCGATTGAGCCAGACCTGACCTGCCCGCATCGCAGGTCCAGGACCGGCTGGACCTAGGCAGAAGAACCTTTCGTCAGCACCTATCACGTCGATCCCATTGGCCCTGGCTAGCCCATCTGCGGTCGATATGTGGCCTTTGATCTGTATGATAGGCGCTACTGTCATGCCCAGGCTGGCGAGCCTTTCTGCCAGGTCTATCGCAAAGAAGCGATCGCCCGATTGGATCGCCCATCTTATCCTTCCGAGTTGGTGCCCAACCCTTTGCTGAAGTGTCCAGCGGACAGAGTGACCAACGGTCAATGCCCCGACCAGGATCGCGCAGGCCAGTGCCACACAACCGGCCATGGCCATGTACGGCCGTCGATAGAACACGATCCCCCTTATGGCAAGAGATGCGATGCCCATCACAGGCCATCCCCTGACAGCAGACCTGATGCTAGTTGGCAGACCTGACCAAACCTCTTGGCTATGGCCTGGGCATGTGTTACCACAACTATGGCAACGCCATCATGGCGGTTGAGCTCGAGCAATAGCTCTATGATGGCCTGTGCGGAGTCTGCATCCAGCGAGCCTGTAGGCTCATCTGCCAGGACCAATCTGGGCGTGTTGATCAGTGCCCTAGCCACAGCCACCCGCTGCCTCTGTCCACCAGATAGCTGCCCTGGCCTCTTATCGATCTGCCCTGCCAGACCCACCCTGGCAAGCAAGTCCTTTGCCCTTTCGATTGTGGCCTGGTCAACAGACCGCCTCGTGGCCAGTGTAGGGATCAGGACGTTCTCCAAGGCAGTACATTGCGGCAGGAGGTGATGCATCTGGAATATGAAGCCTATGTACCGATTGCGGAACGCAGCCCTCTGTTGGTCTGACAATGCGGCAATATCCTGACCATCCCACAGGATGTTGCCACTTGTCGGCAGGTCCAAGGCCCCGATGAGGTTGAGTAACGTAGTCTTGCCGCTGCCGGATGGGCCCATGATGGCCATGGTCTGCCCCGGCCTTATGACAAGATCTATCCCCTTCAGGACCTCCACATAGTCTGGTCCTGCCGGGTTGCCATAGGATTTTCTTACCTGCCTGAGTTCTATCACTTGATACCCTATATACGTACGACATCTTGTACGACACCGGCCAAGGATGCAAGGGCAGACCCATTGTTTGGCCCTTGACATGGAGGCCATTGTCTGGGATAAAACGCCGCCTGATTTGGGGACTATAGATATGAGGCGTACAGGGCCTGATGCACTGGTAATAAGGCTGAATGGAGGTTCGGGTCTGCAGATGCTCCTTGAGCCATCAAGGCAGAGCATCAGTATCCGCTCGGGCAGGGTAATATTGGAAAGTGGCAAGGACTGCGGTCAACATACAACTGCCGAGTATGAGGAGTTGTTGGTCTTCTTGTCGGGCGAAGGGGTGCTGGAGTTGGGCGATGGGCGGAGGTTGGATGTCGGCGAGGGTGTAGTGGCCTACATAAGGCCCCAGACCATCCACAATGTGATCAATACTGGCCAGCGGCCCTTATCTTATATATACTGCGTTGTACCTGCTGGCCGATAGGTCACGGCCTAACTGCCGTTGCCAACTGTAAAGGGTTTGGTATGGATGTCCTGATAGTCGGAAGTGGTGGCCGCGAGCATGCCATCGCATGGAAGTTGCGGCAGTCTCCAGAGGTAAAAAGGCTGTATACCGCGCCGGGCAATGCAGGGACTGCCCAGTGCGGTGTCAATTTGCCCATAGGGCAGTCAGACGTCAAAGGTCTTGTGGAGTTCGCAAGGGCCAATGACGTTGGTCTGGTGGTGGTCGGCCCTGAGGAGCCATTGTCCTTGGGGTTGGTGGATGCTTGCGAGCGGGCAGGGATAAAGGCCTTCGGTCCTACGCAGGCTGCTGCCCAGTTGGAGGCGGACAAGGCCTTTGCAAAACAATTGATGCGGTCTATAGCAGTGCCAACTGCTGAGGCCAGGGTGTTCGAGAGGTTCGCGGATGCGAAGGCCTACATAGCCAGCAGGGATGAACCCGTGGTGGTCAAGGCAGCGGGCCTCGCGCAGGGAAAGGGCGTGTTCGTCTGCGATGACCCTGCAGATGCCATCCTTGCCGCAGAGAAGATCATGGTGCAAAGGGCCTTTGGGCCTGCTGGCGAGAAGATCGTGGTGGAAGAGAAGCTGTTGGGTGAGGAGGCCTCCATCCTGGCCTTCGTAGACGGCAGCACGATATACGTGATGGAATCCAGTCAGGACCACAAGCCCATTGGTGATGGCGATATAGGCCCCAATACAGGAGGGATGGGGGCATACAGCCCTGCCCCGGTTGTGACGGATCAGGTCATGGACCGTGTCATCAGCGAGATACTCGTCCCCATAGTGGATGGCATGAACAGGAATGGGACGCCTTACAAGGGCGTGCTTTACGCAGGCCTGATGATCACCTCTGCCGGGCCGAGGGTCCTGGAGTTCAATGTCAGGTTCGGGGACCCTGAGACCCAGGCCATCCTGCCCAGGCTCAGGTCTGACCTGCTGGAGGTCATGCTTGCGGTCTGCGACGGCCATCTGGACCAGGTCAGTCTGGACTGGGATAGCAGAGCTGCGGTTTGTGTGGTCATGGCCTCGGCAGGCTATCCAGGCCCGTATCAAAAGGGCAAGGTGATACAAGGGCTGCAGGATGCGGCCTCACTGACGGACGTGGTGGTTTTCCATGCCGGCACTGCCCTATCGGATGGCAGTGTGGTCACCAGTGGCGGTAGAGTCCTCGGGGTAACGGCCCTTGGTCCTGACATCCAGTCTGCAAGGCAGAAGGCCTATCAGGCCGTCGAGATGATCCACTTCGAGGGCGCATACTATCGCCGCGATATAGCCTGCAAGGCACTGAAGGGCTCTAGGACCTGTTGAAATGGCAGTTGACCATAAAGGATCGAGACAGGCGCTGGGCAATGCGAGGCGCCTGAGGATCTGGTTGCTCCTGGCCGCAACCTTGGTCTGTGGCCTTATCGTTGCGTTGTATCTCGCATACGCCGTCCTGCCAGGTCTGGCCATGACCAGGCTTGCCAGGTCTATGGGAGTGGATATGAGTTACAGCGGGATGGAGGTTGGGCCTGGTCCATCGGTGGTGATCCATGACCTACTGGTAAGACCGACCAGCCCCACTGGTCCAAATGAGCCGATCCTGAGGGTTGGTTATGTAAGGGCCAGGATGGGCCTGCTGGGTATTATTGTCATGCGCCCAAGGCTGGTGAGCATCGAGGCCAGGGATCTTGACTGCCGCCTCGTGTATAACCGTAGTACCAGTCAGTGGAACCTGGGGAGGATGCGGCTGGCTTCCTCAGGGACTGGGGGGTATCTTCCACAGATCAGGCTGAGGGATGGGAGGGTCGTGGTATCTAGTATAGGTCCGGATGGCCCTGAGACGATATACGCACTCCAGATGGATGGTCTCTGCCAGGCTCGCGGCAGTGGTGGTTATCAGCTCGACCTGATGGCAGGTTACAATGGCAAGCGGATCTACCTGACCGGGGCCTGGAGCAAGGGAGGGATGTACATAGAGGGCAGGCTCGACAAGGGCCAGCGGGTGCCGTCCTCGTCCGAAAAGCCGGATGTGCGGCTAGAGTTGAACTACAACACCAAGGCGGATTATACACTGAAGGCATGGGTCAAGGCCTTGGCATTTGACCGTACTACAGAGGTATCGGTACTGTCTATGGTCCAGCCCCTATTAGCTGGTAGGTTCGATCCCTTCGAGAGGCTCAAGAGGCTGTTCGATCGATTCCAACCATCGGGTCAGATTGACCTAGAGCTGGATGTGGAGGGCAATCTGGGACTCTTGCAGGCCTCGTCATGCAGGGGTGTAGTCTCGTGCAAAGGTATCGGTATATGCGACCGCAGGTTTCCATATCCATTGCATGATCTGACAGGCCAGATCGGCATGGACCCCAATGGCTTTGTTGGCCGCAGGCTAAAGGCCAGACACGGCGATGGAGAGGTGGTAATAGACTTCTGGGCAGGGGCAGGGTCAAATGAAGGGGCCTACCAGGTAGAGGTCCTTTGCACGGACCTCTTGTTGGACCAGGACTTGTACCAGGCACTTGGGCCGAACCTACAAGAACTGTGGTCCTCGTTCGATCCGCATGGCCGTGTGGCACTGCGGTACGCCGTATCGAGGCATCCTGGTGGTCAAGAGCGGTACAGCTTGTTGGTCAAGCCCGTCGGTGTAAACCTTGTCTACAAGGGTTTCCCTTATCCACTGGAAGATCTTAAGGGTGAGATACTCTTCGAGCCGCAGCAGGTGACACTATCCAACCTCACTGCAAGGGCCAATGCCGGGACGGTCTTGATCAATGGCACCGCATCAGGTTTGGATGCAAACGACCAGACCCTTGATCTGACGATTGATGCCTTTGACATACCGCTGGATCGGACCTTGGCAGATGCACTCAACAAGACCCAAAGGGCCCTTTACGACAGGATGGACCCCAGTGGCCGTGTGGATGCCAAGGTCCGTGTGCAAAGAGTGGATCAGGGCCCTGGTGCTGTGCAGATACAGGCAGATATCGCCGTCAAGGATGCAGCGGTTAGCGTACTCGACGGTCGCGCGAGGCTGAGAGAGGTTGCAGGCCAGGTCCAGTTGAACAACCATGAGATGGTAGTCAATGGGCTCTCGTGTACATACAGCACAGGGAGGCTGGTCGTACAAGGCCGCATGCCGCTAGTGCCTGGCCGGGAGGTTGCGGAGGGATGGTCCATAGATGCCTACGGCGTGGACCTCAATGACCTTGCCAGGGACCTGCCTGGGTGGCCAGGCTCGTGGCTGCGTGCACTTGGGGCGAGGGGGCCGGTTGATCTGGAGGCCCGCATTGATATGGGAGGTCCTGGGATGCCAGTCAGCTATCATGCCACCATCCAATGCCTAAGGGATAGTCTACTGCCCGAGGCGATCCCTATCCCATTCTCAGACCTGACAGGACAGGTCAGGATAGATGACAGGTCTGTGGTCTTGAAGGACCTATCTATGAGGTTGGCTGACCAGATGAATGCTGACGGCATGGCCAGGGTCGCGGTAGATGGGAATATCCAGATGGACCCAAACGGGCTCAAGTCTGCGGTCCTGGGCCTCTTGATCCAAGACCTGGCCATAGGTCCAGCCCTGACCGCCATTCTACCGAGGCCTATGCATTCGATCTGCAGTCATGTATCCTCAGGCTCGATCCGCCAGGCCAGCGGTATCCTCCACCTTTCGCATGGGCCCGATGGGAGTTTGGCCGTCGAGATCCATGGGGATGCGTCTGTTGATAGACTAGACCTCAAGGTGGGGCCGGCTGCAGCCGAGATGGCAGGCCAGGTCCAGACGACCATAAGCTATGGGCCAGGATTGAGGACCGGAAGGATCTCCATAGCCAACGGTACCGTCAAGGTCAACAATAGGACGGTAGACCGGTTGACAGCGATACTGCTCTACGACGGCCAGCACAGGCGATGGGTCAGTACAGAACTGCAAGGCAGATTCTGTGGAGGGCTGCTGTCGGGTAGTTGCCAGATAGGCACATATGCCCCGGCCCTACCATTCGAGGTCGAGCTAGCTACGATAGACGCGGCCATGGATATGGGCGGGCGCGAAGACAAGGGTTCGGACCGCAGTAGCGGATCGATGGATGCATGGCTTGCGATTTGTGGGTACCTGGGCGAACCTCTGGATATGACCGGTCAATGCAAGGTCAAGGTCCGGCACATCCAGGTAGGCAGGTCATCATTGCTTTGGCAGCTCGTGGATATCCTGAGGCTCAAGGAGCCCTCTGACTACACATTCGACCGCCTTGAGGTGGATTCCTACATCAGGCATGATAAGGTGTTGATAGAGCGTTTTGACCTATCCGGGACATCTACCGCTTTTCAGGGTGCAGGCTCGTTGGACCTTGCCAAGGATGAGCTGGACTTGACATTGATCGCCAGGAGCAAGAAGAGGCTTTCCGCTGCAGAACCGACCTCGCTGCAGGCCCTCACCGAAGGGCTCGGCGGAGGTGTGGTGAGGATGGAGATAAGGGGCAAGACCTCTAGTCCAAAGATCACGACCAGGCCATTGCCTGTGCTGGAGGAGCCTTTCAGGCTGCTAGGGACTGTGCGATGATTACATCCTAACCCCAAAGATGATGGCCTCGAAGACCACCGTGCCATCCACCACACCCTGCGAAGCACACGTATATCGCCTGGTCCTCTTTTCCCTGATCTCGCCGAGCAGGTAGAGCCTACAGCCAGGCTTGACCGGGGCCCTGAACTTGGCGGATTCGATCCCCCCAAAGCCCACAAACTCCTTTACCTGCAGCATCTGCCCGACAAAGAAGCTCAGCAGCTGCGCGGCACATTCTATCATCACCACCCCAGGCATGATGGGCCTGCCTGGTATGTGGCCCCTGACCCAGAATTCGTTCTCGGTCACATCCTTGTAGCCGAGGATCAGACAGCGGTCCAGGTCGTACCAGATGATCCCATCCAGTTGCTGCATCTCATACCGCTGGGGATTGACCTGACAGATGGCCTGCTTGTCGAATATCGGCTGGGCCTTGAGGTCCAGGCCTGATAGGTCAAACAACAATTGCGGGGGCATCTGGTGCCTTCTGGCCTAAGTATCAAGTATGCTGCTCAAACCGGCCTAGGAGGACTGAGTTCTAAGCTCTAGGATCCTGTTTCTGACCTGCTGGGCCGCCTTCTTTATCTCCTGCATCTGCTTGCGGACCCTAGTACCAGCGGCCTTGTTGCCCCCCTCGGCCTTGTTGACATCCATCTCTATCTCTGCAACTAACGTCTTGAGAGTCTCGTACTCCTGCATCCGAACGATCCTCCAAAGCATAAAGTTTGGATAAGACGATAATGACAACGCCGCCACTTGTCAAAGGAAAAGACCCTGAGGGCCTCAATTTCGAAGCGACCTGAGCTGGTCAGGTAGGGGTATGTTGTTGCCGTTTTGGTCCTCCCCATACCCGCACGAGGCCAATAATGCCAGGTCCTGTAATACGCGTCTATCCCCCTGGAACCTGACAGTGAACGGATAGTCCACATCTATCTTGCCTAAAGTCAGCAGCCTGTTCAACTCAGAGACTACCTGTGCATCTAGGGTATCCGCCTGGGTTGGCGGCTGGTCCGAGACCTGCAGGGGCCTCTCGTAGACGACCACCTTGCCTTGTTCGACGAGCTTGGATACTACGGCCTGGACTACCTGGGCGAAGTCCTTGCTGTTACGCTGATCGATGACACCAGACTGGGCGACAAGGTTGGCCAGCATCCTCCGCTTGAGGGCGTTTATCTTCTCGTTTGCCCTGAAAAGCTCCAGAGGCTGACTGGCGTCGTAGACCTCCTGGTCTAGATACATCTTGACCTCGCTGCCATACCTGCGTACCAGGCTCGATATCAATGTAGAAGGCCTAACGTGGAATCCCCTGTACCTGGGTATCGGTAGCTCTATGGTATCGATGACGATATACCGCCTGAGCATCCTTCGACATAGGTCCTCAGCGGCAGCTATGTAGAGCCCTATGAAGGCCATGAAATAGGACATTAGGAGTCTGATCAGTTGATCCGCATCCACCAGGTCTTGCTGGGATGTAACCATGCTACATGGCCTCTGGTTAGTGGCATGCCGCTCGTAATAGTGGGCGAACATGGTAGCGGCTACAAACAGGTGAAAGACCACGCTTATATGGCCACGCAAGACCAATAGGTCCTGATCCTGTCGCTCGCACTGGGTACCGGCCACATATGTATCGTACTGCGACTGTAGATTGTGGAACCTAAGCTCGAGGCTCCGCAGCCGTTCCTCCCTCACGGATCCTTGGAGGTAGTCCGCGTATTGCTCCGGTCGGGCCTGGCCTGCTGCAGCCACGTCCTTGCTCTCTGATGCTAGATTCAAGAATGCGGTGGCCAACAGGCTTACTACCTCGCCTATGGTATTTGTCCGCTCTGCCCTGCAGTTTCTGCTGAGCCTGCCAGGTGGAAGTTGCTCTGCGAGCATTTGCTGGGCTAGGACTGCTTGGCCTAGGCAGATGCCGAGCGATCCTGCCTGATCTATCAACTGTCGCGATGCCCTGATGAGGATGCCTGCGATAAAGACTAAGACCTCCTCGGTGCCGGCCAGGAAGTCGCGCTCGATGGGCAGAAGCCTATAGGCCGGAAGTGCATGTTTTATGTGCAGCAGTTCATATCCTGCGGCAGAGAATATCTTGAGGGCAGCGGTCAGGGCCCGGAACCTGCACCAGCGGCAGTTGTTCCTGGCGTCATATGCATCCAGCAGCTCTTCGACCTGTTGCGCCTGGGCATGCAGCTCGCCAAGCAAGGGCCTGGTCAGTATCTGCTGGCACTTGCAGTCCTTGATCGTGTTGGCCAGGCCTAATAGCCTATGGGCCCTTTCGCCTACAAGACATCGGAATTCATGATCGCTAATCTCCACTTGGTGCTGCATCCTTCCTCGCGTGCTCAAGGGTGATGATCTGAGGCGGACCGAAGTGGGCTGGCGGGCTTACGTCGAATATGCCAGGGTCCAGTGCCTGGTTGATCCTCGGTTGCAAGAAGCTGACCTCGTACAGGTCCCCCTCCGAGGACTCAGCATAGACCTTGGCTGGCAGCCACGAGCTTGTCTGGATGGTGAATATGATCCTGTGGTATTGCTGACTGTACCTGGATCCAGGCCTGGATGTGAATTCAAGCTGACATAGACCGGTCTTGCGATCATTGGGATCCGGCCCTGCCAGCCGCACATCGAACTGACCTATCAACTCGTTGATGTCCGTAAACCCGATGATCGGGAACTGGCTGCCTGCCAGCTCGAAGGCATCCTTCGGCTGGTTTGGCTCGGTCATCTGCCTCTTTGTGATGGACATGAGCTGGTAGTCTATGTGGGTCAGCCAAACCCCATCGAAGATGAACTCCTCGTGACAGGATTGGGGTTTGTCTTGATCCTGCTGGATGGTCTGCATGCTGACCCTCAGACGCGATGAGCCGGTAGATCTTTGGTAGTAGATCGCTCCTGTCCTGACGGTCCGACTATCCAACAACGGTTGTGTCAGGACATATTCTATCCTGGCCTGGTAGCTATTGAGCCGCCTGCCTGCGGTCTGTACCTGGCTGAGGATATCCTGGATGGATGGTGGTTTCGTACCGCCAGGCGATGGTGCCGCCATTGCCAATGACACCAAGATCATAACGATGCAGTCCATTGCAATGCCCTTGTTTAGGTTAGCCTATCCAGCAACTCAGGCAGTTCATCTATCACCAAGGCAGCGTGATCGGCCCATCTGGGGTTCGATGTGCGATGTCTTAACAGCACAGGAATAGCCCCTGCCCTTCCAGCAGTAGTCAGGTCCATCAGGTGATCGCCTACCATCAAGGTTTGACCTGGCTGGACATCAAAGAGCTCAAGAATCCGCCAAAGGCCATGAGGATCGGGCTTTACCGACCCATCATCACGGCCGAATACACAGTCTACCTCGAGTGCATGCATCCTCGCCACCGCCATTGTGGTGGCGCGTCTATTGCGTGTCAGCACCGCCACCTTCATGCCCCTATTGCGCAAGGCCTCTATCGTCTGTCGGGCACGCCAGGCAGGCGCGGATTCCCTACTGGCATGCCTCTCATGCTCGTGCAAGAGCCTGATGGCCTCATACCTGTCCGGCCCTCGCAGGGTTTTGATCGACTCTAGCAATGGCAGATCGAGGCCTGCAAGGCCTAGCTGCCTGCGGATACGGTCGAGGTCGAGCGGCGAATGTATCAGCGTGCCATCAAGGTCGAATACTACAGCTCTTACTGTACGTCCTATCACCTTTTACGCCTAAAGGTTCGGCTAGGTCTACGCCATTTGTATAATACACCACAGCCGTTTGTTTTACAATACGGTCATGACCAACACGATAAGCAAGGCCATGTTGCAGTTGGTGGATGTGGATAGCTACTTTACTGGCTTTGTGCTGCGGGCAGCCAAGTCAGGCAGGGCAGGTATGGAATCCATTGTGGTCATAGCTGAGCAGATCTGCAGATGCCAGCGATGTGCGCTGGCCAGGTCCAGGACGACGCCAGTACCTGGCGAGGGCGACCCACATGCGGAGGTGATGTTGGTAGGTGAGGCACCAGGCATGGAGGAAGATCTCCAGGGTAGACCGTTTGTCGGCAAGGCAGGCCAGCTGCTTGACAGGATCCTCCAGGCATGTGGTCTGGCCCGTGCAGGTCTGTTCATCACCAACGTCCTGAAGTGCAGGCCACCGAACAATCGCCAGCCCAGGCCGGATGAGATCGTGGCGTGTCTGCCATATCTCCACGGCCAGATCAGGCTTATCAGGCCGAGGCTCATCATCGCCCTTGGTGCCCACGCAGCCAGGGCCTTGCTCGATACCAATAAGCCCATAACCGCCCTCAGGGGGGTTGTGCATGCCTGTCGGATTCCTGGTTATCCAGCGACGATCGACGTGGTTGCTACCTATCACCCTGCACACCTGCTGAGGAACTATACCTACGAGAATCGCAAAGCGGTCTGGCAGGACATGAAGCTGGCACTAAGGCAGTTGGGATTGGATGTGCCCTCAGGAGGGCCTTAATCTCCTCGGCTTTTCAGCATCTGCTCCAGGATCTCCCTCTGCCCTGGCTTCATATGGTAGCAATGGGACTGGTCAGGGAATGTGCCATCTCTGACGTGCCTGCTGTAACTGCTGACACCGGCAATGTAACCATCGGCCAGGCAGGCAAATGCGGCAGCAAACCTTGGTCGCCTTGGGGTCAGCCCCAGGATGTCGGCTACGATCAGTACCTGGCCATCACAGCTGGGCCCTGATCCACACCCTATCACAGGTACAGGGCTATTGGAGGTGATGATCCCAGCGACCTCAGCAGCGATCCCCTCAAGCAGGATCGCTGAGGTACCCGCCTCGATCAGTTCCTTGGCCAGTCGGATCAGTGCCATTGCCTGTTCTGCTGTAGTGGCCTCCGCCTTCGGTCTGCTGGCGGCCCCTATGAACTGGGGCCTGATCCCGATATGGGCCATCACCGCGATTCCGGCATCAACTATGGCCTTCAGTGTCGGTATGTGCGCAGGGCAGACCTCCATCTTGACGAGATCCGCCCCACCGTCGGTCACGAACCTGCCTGCATTGCGGATCGCAGTTGTCCTATCCAGCTGGTACGAAAGAAAAGGCATGTCTGCAACCACGCACAGCCCGGGTGCCGCCCTTCTGACGGCGGCGGTGATGGTTACCATGAAGTCCATGGTTGCATGCAGGGTGGAATCGAACCCCAACATCAGTTGCGCTGCAGAGTCGCCCACTATGATCATGTCTACGTCCGCCTGCGAAACCAACCTGGCGGTGGTGAAGTCATAGCAACTGACTGCCACGATCCTCTTGCCCGATCGCCTTGCCTCCACGATGTCTTGTAAGGGATTGCCTTGGGCCATTTATTGATCCTCGAAAGCTGTAATACGATATGAGAACCGGCTGCTGGTATCAAGCGTATACAGATGCGAGCTAGGTGGGCTACAGACAGGACCCAAAATTCCTTAAAGCGTTCGATACCCTCTTTACGATATAAATGATAAGCGCATAATAAGGCCTAATAGCTTTTCATCACCCTCCTCCGAAGCCAGATTCCCCAAAGGATCTGGCTTTATTCATGCCTTTGATGTCAGTATCGGCAAGATTTTTTCCTGGCTTGAGGGAAGATGGAAAAGATACGCGAGATGATTATGCCTCATTGCCCGGGACTGGATTCGAACCAGCACTGGATATCTCCAACTAGCCCCTCAAGCTAGCGCGTCTGCCAATTCCGCCACCCGGGCCTGGTCATATGCGGATTATTATGTTCTAGCCGGTGCTGTCAACCTCCTCATATGGCATGCTTGTCCAGGAAGCCCTCCAGCTTTCGTGCCCTGACAGGGTGCTGCAGCTTCCTGATGGCCTTTGCCTCCACCTGGCGGACACGCTCCCTAGTAACCTTGAATATACGGCCCACCTCTTCGAGTGTGTAGGTGTATCCGTCGCCGATGCCATACCTGAGCTTGATGATCTCTCGCTCCCTGTAGGAAAGTGTCTTGAGGACCTGGTCTATCCTTTCCTTCAGCATCTCCTGACTGGCCGAGGCTACAGGTGACTCGACACTGTCATCCTCGATGAAGTCTCCGAAGTCGCTGTCCTCGCTCTCGCCAATGGGCCTGTCCAGGCTGATAGGATGTTTGGAGATATTCAGGACCCTTCTGGTCTCCTGTACACTCATCCCAGCCTCTGCGGCGATCTCCTCTATGGTAGGCTCGCGGCCGAGCTCTTGATGCAGTGCCTTGCTGATAGCCCGCAGCCTGCTCATGATCTCTATCATGTGCACTGGTATGCGGATCGTGCGGGCATGGTCAGCGATGGCCCTGGTTATGGCCTGTCTGATCCACCAGGTGGCATAAGTACTGAACTTGTAGCCCCTGCGATACTCGTACTTGTCCACTGCTCGCATCAGCCCAGTATTGCCCTCCTGGATCAGATCGAGGAAGCTGAGCCCGCGGTTGCGGTACTTCTTTGCGATAGAGACCACCAGGCGAAGGTTTGCACTCGATAGCGTCCTTTTGGCCTCTTCATAGTGCGAGAATATCCGATCACAGGCAGCCAGCCTTACCGCCAACTGTTCTGGTGTCTCGCCGACCAGTTCCTGCAGACCCAACAGCTCCTCCCTTGCCACCTCCCTGTCGAACCGATCCGCATCGGAGGCAGGCATTGGGGAGTTGAGCATCTTCTGTAGATTGCGCATCTTCTCAAGGATGCCGACCAGTTTCTGCTTGAGAGGGATGATCCTGCTTGTCCTGAGGTGGAGTTCCTCCAAGAGTATCGCTATCTTGCGCCTATTGCGGGCAAGCTGCTTGAGTTCTGCCTTGACAGATCCTTGGTCCTTTGCAGCCAGGACCTTCTTAAACAAGGTCTGATTGACGGTAAGGAGCTTGGTGATGGTCGCCACGTTGGCAGGTATCCTCCTGCGTATGGCAATCTTGCCGTTCAGTGGGCCAGTGCCAGTCTTTACCGCCCTGTCGAAGGATGTGCTACCGTTGTAGACCTGTTGGATGAGGTCGATAGCGGCCCTTGCGCAATAGTCGGATTCCAAGACCTTCCTCCTGAAGGCCTGGCGGGTGAACTCTATCTTTCTGGCCAAGGAGATCTCCTGCTCTCTGGTCAGGAGCGGGATCTGACCCATCTGTGTCAGGTACATCCTGATGGGGTCGTCGATCCTCTTGGTGGCCTCGAGGGTCATCAACTCCTTCTCGATGATCTCATCGTCGTGGAGTTGTTCCTCTACCACCTCCTCGTCGACCACGTCCGTGTCTACAAACCCCTCCTCGTCGGTATCTGCTATAGCCAAGTCTTCTTCTGCCTCTTCGTCGTCGACCAGGGTGATACCCATCTCATCCAATGTGCTCAGCAGCTTGTCGAGCCGGCTGGGGTTGACGACCTCATCTGGCAGTTCGCTGTTGATCTGGTCGTAGGTCAGGAAACCCCTCTTCTTGCCCTTTGCGATCAGGGCCTTGATCTTCTTATCCGTCTCTTTGTCAAATGTATCGAACCCGTCTTCTGCCAAAGGCAGATCGGGGTGATCTTGACCTGTAGGAATATTCACCTTGTCGTTTCCTTTATTAGCCAATGTCATACCTCGCTTCTAAACAATAATACCTAAACTACGCCTATTTTCGCCGCAGGGAGCCGATTGATCACGGCCTTTGGTCAATATCTCCATTGCACCTGCTAGACGCAACTCGAAATTGCCCTTCCTTTGGCCCTCCTGGGCCATCTCTGCAATTAGGCCTGCCAATTCCGGGCCCTCGGTGCGTAGCATCAAGCCCTTGGCCAGTGCCTCGGGCCCGATCTTGCCGCCGTCCTGGCAGAGGTAGTCGAACAATATCTCGGCCACGGCCTTGAGTGCTGGATCCGAGAAGTCGGCAGGGCCAACGTGGACCTTGACCTGGTCAAAGAGCATCGGGGCGTTGATCAGGACCTCCAGGACCTCGCGTTCGGCCAATTGCCTCAGACCCTGCCTTCCAGGGAGGGCCTGCCCCTTTTCGCCAGCAGTCAACTTACCAGACCTGCCCCTAGCGATGGCGTCAATCCTGCTTATCAGCTCTGTGTCGACCTGCCTCGCCTCCAGGCCAAGGATCTTGGCGAGGCGATTGACCAGCAGACCACGATCCACGATGGATATCTGCCCTGCCCAAGAGGCCATGGCCACGGTCTGCAGGAAACTATCTATCGCAGACCGCCTTCCAGCCCAGGTCTGGTCTGAGTTTAACTGGCCCTCCAGTTGCCGCCACTTGTAGGCCAATACATCTACGGCATTGTCGATCAACTGTTCGAAGGCCTGGCTGCCATGATCGAGCAGGAATTCGCACGGGTCCTTCCCATCCGGGATCGTCACTATCGATATGTCGATCCTCTGTCGCAGGCACACCTCGAGGGCCCTGCTGCTAGCTGCCTGACCGGCCTGGTCACCGTCGAATACCAGGACGATCCTCTTTCCATACCTCCGCAGGATCCGTCCATGATCGTTCGTGAGGCTGGTGCCCAATGTTGCAACGACGTTCCTGCATCCGAGCTGATGGGCCATTATGCAGTCTGTATAGCCCTCCACTACTATGGCGGTCTGGCGTTCGATGATGGCCTGTCTGGCAAGGGCGAGTCCATAGAGACAGTTGCCCTTGCTGAATAGCTGGGTATTGGGGGAATTGATATACTTGACTGGGTCGTCATCTAGCGTCCTTGCCCCAAAACCTACGACCCTTCCAGTCACATCAGAGATAGGGAAGATGAGCCTGCCTGCGAACCTGGACCTGCCGAATCCGTCCAGCAATCCAGCCTCCCGCAGGGCCTGATCCGTTATACCCTGCCTGCGCGCTGCCTGCAGAAATGACGCAGGGTCTGCTGGTGCATAACCTATCCTCCACAATGACCGGCTATCAGGACTGATTGCCCTTTGGTCGAGATAGTCCCTTGCCTTCTGGCCCGAAAGCTTGTCTGCCAAACAGGATTGGAAGTACCTGGCTGCCCACTCATTGACCTTCGCCAAGGCATTCCTGTCGAGACCTTGGCGGACAGGCCCATGGCCGGTCCCAGCAGGCCTTAGCCTCATACCAGCCCGCTCTGCGAGCCGCTCTACGGCCTGAGCAAAGCTCAGCCCTTCCTTTAGCTGAACGAACTTTATCACGTCCCCACCTGCACCGCAGGCAAAGCACTTGAATATCTGCTTGGACTCATTGACATAAAGACTGGGCCTATGGTCGTCGTGGAAGGGGCATAGCCCAACCATCTCGGATCCCCTTCTGGCCAGGCCCACGTATTCTCCGATCACATCTATGATGTTGTTGGCCGCCTGGACCTGTTCGATGACGGCCTGATCCCAAAACCCTGCCATGAATCCCCAATCAACAAAGGTAAAGAAGCAATAGGCCCAGAACCAGCCCGCCTTACCGTCCTTGGCTCGATCCAGGCACTATCCTTTCAAATAGAATTAGCCGGAAGGTGCCGAAAGTCAAGTTCCAGTTATGTAACCTATCGTCAGTGAACAACTTTCAGCAGTTGGGATTTTTCGGACACCTAGTTTAATGGGATTCACACAGGCCTTTGCTGCGGCGATTGGAGGCCGTCGAGCCCAAAGACCCTTGCAGCGTTGTTGGCCAGTGCCTCTGCCATAGTCGCTGGGGATACAGCCTTGATCTGTGCCATGAGCCTGATGGTGTGCACAATAAAGGCCGGCTCATTGACCTTTTGCTTGCGGATCGGCTCAGGGCTGAGGTACGGACAATCGGTCTCCACGAGCATATGGTCGATGGGCAACTCCTCCACCACCTTTCTTAGATACCCAGACCTCTTGAATGTGAGGATCCCGCTGAATGATAGGTACAACCCGAGTTCCATCGCCTCTCTAGCCTGGTGCAGCGTACCAGTAAAGCAATGAAGCACGATGGCACTGATCTGGTGTCTGTATCTAGAGATCTGCTCTATGGTCTGGTCGAATGCATCCCGACAGTGGACCACTACTGGCAGGCCCAGGTCAGCGGCCGTCTGTAGGTGCCAGGCAAATACCTTCGTCTGGTCCTCCAAGGAGGCATCGGGATAATGCAAGTCCATGCCAGTCTCGCCTACTGCTCGGACCTTCTGACCATCCCGCAAGAGTGCGGCCAAGAGGTCCAGGTCTGAGGTCATGGCCGTACTGGCATAATGTGGGTGCAAACCCAAGGCCACATAAAGCCCGGGCAATCTGGCCGCCAGGTCTAGGGCCTTGCGCCAATGTTCCTTGTCGGTACCGACCGTGATCCATCGCTCCACCCCTGCGGCTATGCTCCTGTCGACGACGTCATCGATCTGGCTGGCAAGTTCGGGATAGGTAAGGTGGCAATGCGTATCTATGATCATGTCTGTTTGCTGCTCAGTCCTTTTGCTCAAGTATGGCCTTGACTACCTCGTTGATCACCTGCCTTGCATCGGCCTTATCCTCGTTTGCAAGTATGGAGAAGATGATATCCCCTCCGTCGCTGGTGCAAAGCCCTGAAAGGGCCCTGACCTGCGACAGGTAGCCAGTCTTGCCTAACACCCTGCCGCTGAAACGGGCATCCGGGAAGTACCTCTGCAACGTCCCATCGACCCCAGCTATGGCAAGCGAGCCCTTGAACAGGTCCCAGGCCTGGTCCTTGTACATGTCGTATAGGACGCGGGTCAGGCAACATGCACTGAGCCGATTATTGCGGCTCAGACCAGAGCCGTCATCTATCCTGAATTGCTCGGGTTCTATACCGAGGGAGGCGAGGTAATTGGTCAAGACCGCCTGCCCGCCTGCCCAACTGCCTGGCCTGTCTGGCCGCGACCTTGCTGCCATGGTCTTGAGCAGTGCCTCTGCGGCCAGGCCAAGGCTGTCCTTGTTGGCCCTCATCAGACAGTCCTTTAACTGCGTTTGGTACTGGCAGACCAAGGTCATCTGCCCCCTTGGCATAGCGGCCTTCTCTAGGAGCTGGCCATTGATCCGAATCCCTGCCTTTGCCATGGCGTTGGCGATGAGCCAACCAAAGAGCATGGCAGGCCTCTCTATGGCGATATCGAAGGGACCTTCCTGGTCCCGACAGGTACCCTTGAGGATTATGGTATTGGGTGCATCTGGCTGGCGGTAGGCAGCCACCCCAGTGGGACCCCTCCTGACGGCCTCGACCCGATTGATAAGCCTTATGTAGCTATTTGGCGGGTCCATCATGACCCTGACACTGCCTTGCTGGCTAGTTACGGTCAGGGCGATGCAGTTGCAGTTGTAGTTGATGCCGCAGACCTCGCTGGCATACCAGCGGTTCAACTGGTCCGCTGGCCAGGCTGGGTGGACACGCTGGTCATCGAATATCGTTGTATCGAGCACGATGTCCCTTATGGAAGCAACGCCCATGGCCGCCAGCCTGTTGGCGATGTCTGCAGGTATCCACTCTGGTGGCCGGCCGTACCTGCGGTCTGTCTGTCTGTCGCCCAGCAATGGGTCGCCACTGCCAACGATGACCAGGTCTTGGTCACACAGATAGACCCTCGTGGTATAAACGAAGTCCGGGCCAAGGTATCTCAATGCCGCCGCACAGGTCACCAACTTCATGTTGGATGCAGGGATCATGGGCCTGGTGGCCTGATGGGCATAGATGGTCTGGCCGTCACTGGCCCTCAAGATGTGGATCGATAGGTCTGCATGGGGATATGCCCTCAGTATCCGGTCTATCTGCGACCCCAGGTCCGCCCCGGCTGCCAGGGCGGTCATGAGGAGGAGCAGGCCTATGGATCGCCTGCAGGTTATGTCACGATACTTCAAAAGGCCCATCCTACGCGCAAGTGCGATATTAATACGCATAATCCTCACTGTAGCAACAGCCTACCCGTGCTTTGCCTTGTAAAACGCGATCCGTCCATTAAACTTGCGGCCGAAAGGTATCTAGTCTGGGGTCTAGGGTATATGGGTATATTTTCAAAGACCGCGCAGTACATAAGGGAACGACTTGGCAAGACCAGGCAACAGCTCACCGCTTCGTTTTCCGCCATATTCGGCCTTGGCAGGGCCATAGACCAGGCCTTGTTGGACCAATTGGAGGAGGTATTGATCAAGGCAGATGTAGGGGTAGAGACCACATCGAAGCTCATGGACGACCTGAGGGCAGCATACAAGGCAAGGCAGATCTCCACTAGCGAGCAGATCGTGCCGTTCCTGAAGGATCGGATAAGGTCATATTGGCCTGCATCGGACTGCCAATTGAGATTGGCACCTTCTGGCCCTACGGTTATACTCGTTGCTGGGGTCAATGGCAGCGGCAAGACCACCAGCATAGCTAAGCTGGCCTACACACTCAGCCAAGACAAGAAGAAGGTCATAGTTGGCGCGTGCGATACCTTCAGGGCAGCAGCAGTAGAACAATTGACCATATGGGCAGACAGGATCGGTGTTCAGATCGTCAAGCAGCCCACTGGTGCAGACCCTGCTGCAGTGGCATACGATGCAGCCGAGGCGGCCCTTGCCCGCGGTGCGGACTTCCTGATCCTTGATACTGCAGGTCGTCTGCATACGCAAAAGGACCTCATGCGGCAATTGACCAAGATCCGCGATGTTGTGGCCCGAAGGATCCCTGGTGCACCACATGAGGTCTTGCTGGTACTGGACGCCACCACAGGTCAGAATGCCATATCCCAGGCCAGGCTATTCACACAGGCCATTGACGTTACCGGCATCTTCCTGGCAAAGCTGGATGGCACTGCCAGGGGCGGCATCGTCATAGCCATCAAGGACCAGCTAGGCATACCGGTCAAATTCGTAGGCCTCGGCGAGAGGCCAGACGCTATTGCAGAATTCGACCCACAGACCTTTGTAGAGGCCCTATTCGGCTAGAACTCGTAGATCACAGAGAACTGGCAGCGGACGTCGTCCACTGACGGTTTGCCCACAAACTCGGTCTTCCAGTGCGAGACCTCGAGTCCTACCTTTGTGTTCTTGTTTATGGCATAGATCGCATTGCCGAAGATACAGCGGTTCAGGTCCCGGTTGCCGCTGGCAAGGTCCTCTGTGTCTGGATTATCCATACCTACGCCCCCAGTGAGGCTCCAACCGCATCCAGGTTCGATCTCTGCTGCTACCCAACCGCCCTTTGCATCGATCCCCTCAAGGTCAGATGTCCTGACGCCATGGCCTATACCACCTAGCAATGCATCGAGATTCCTGCCTATGAACCACTCTGCCTTGAGCGTGACACCCTTGTCCATAGGGATCGTTGCATCTATGTTCGCAGACCATGTGGCCACCTCTGTGTTGCCGTACTCCTCCTTGCCCCAATGGCCGGATATCCCAACGGTCAATGGCTTCTTGTCTAGGCCAGGCACTGTAAGCCCTACCCTGGCCTGTGCAGTGGGACCGAAGTCCTCTCCAGCCTCGGCCAAAAAGGTATCACCGATCGTCCTAGTGATGCCTGCATCTACCTTGACAGTAACGTCCTTGGCCAGCTCGCATTGCCTTGTGAACCGGACCTGGGGCCTGCGATAGCCCATGTTGCCTGCCCACCACAGCACACTGTAGTTCAGGGTCCTGGGGACCAAGGGCGATATGATATCGGAGGTCTGGCCTGCAAGTATAGTACACGTTGGGGTCTCTATCTGGACATATCCATGCCTCATCATGATCTCGGCCTTGTTCTCTGCTGCCCCATTGCCGTAGAAGTCTACCTCCACCTTGCCGCTGGTCTTTATCTTGCCATCTTGGGGGCCTTTTATGATCAGGCCGAGCCTGGTCTCGTTTGCAGTGATGTTGGTCTCATCGTCGTCCTGGCCGCTGTCAGTTACCCACTTGACGTAGTCGCCAGGCTCTACGCGGGAGCTGTCGTAAGAGACGTCTGCCTTCAGCCTGCCATAGATCTGCACGTCCAGTTGCGACCATACATTCGACTTGGCCTGGTCGGCAGCCAGGCTGGGTAAAGCCACGGTAGCTACTAAGATGATCAGCGTCCTTGCCATGGTCCTATCCTTTCACAAACAGGCCAACGATACGTTCCAAAGCCAAGGGCCATGAGTCTAATCCGACTAAGGTGGTTGTCAATACCATGCCCAAAATCACCTTGAATACCCAGGGCAAAGCTGGTAGGCTTCAGTGTTATGTTATTGACGCAGATAGTGCAGCCAGGCTGCATAAAGGTGCCCCTCTTGGGCAAGACCAAGGATCAGGTCATCAACGAACTAATAGACCTCTTGGATGCCAATGGTCTTATAAGGGATAGACAACAGGTCGCCGACGCGGTATTTGCCAGGGAGAAGACCCGCAGCACCGGCATCGGCTCCGGCATAGCCATACCCCACGGCAAGTGCAAGGCGGTGGATGAGCTGGTAATGGCCATGGGAATCACCGCCGAACCCATAGACTTTGACAGTGTAGATGACAAGCCGGTCAGGATCGTGATCCTGCTGGTCTCACCTTTGGATAGGGCAGGACCTCATATACAGGCCCTTGCAAGGATAAGCAGGTTGATGTTGGACGAGGCCTTCAGGCAGTCCCTGGAGGGTGCAAAGGATCCGAAGGAGGTCTTCGATCTGATCAGCAGGAAGGAATCGCAGTAGGTAAGTGGTTAGATTGCAATAGGAGGACCAGAGAATGTTGGCGAAGATGCGAGCATATGTATGTTGGATGACGGTATCGCTGGCTCTTGCGACAGCCGGCCTGGCAGCAACGCCAGCCCAGCAGATCACGGGCATGTGGCAATTGACCGTGGACTTTCAGGGCATGCCCATGAAGTCCACGCTGCTGCTCTTTACAGGGCCTGATGGGGCCTTGCAGGCCAGGTGGGGTGCCTCGCCCCTATCCAAGGTTCAGTACGATGGCAAGAAGCTCTCATTTGTCAGAACCATCCGTTTTGGGGACCAGCAGTTCACCATGAACTTCCAAGGCACGATCCAGGATGGCAAGCTGGTGGGGACGATCTCGAGTGACCAAGGTGATTCTGCAGTCACTGGGGTCAAGAAGCCACCTGTTCCTGACATCGTTGGGCTTTGGGATGTGAGGTTTGATGTGTTCGACCGTCAGATCACTGCCAGGCTGATCGTACGTCAGGGTTCTGATGGGAACATGAGCTGTGAATGGACAGGCGAACAAGGTCAGCACAAGGTCTCCAACGTGAGGTTCCAGGATGGCAAGCTGACCTTTACCAGGAGCAGTACGATAGACCAGATGGAGTTCGAGACCACGTTTGAGGGTACGGTCAAGGCAGATAAGCTTGTCGGGGTGTTGAAGGGCCAGATGGGCCAGTTTGACCTGACTGGCGATAGATTCGGGGCAGGGCTAGTGGGTTTGTGGGAGCTGACTACCATCTCAGAGATGGGGACGCGCCAGGGCCTCTTGGTCATCGAACCTGATCTGACCGGGACATACGAGGGTTTTGGCAGCGACATGCCCATAAAGGACCTCAAGCTGGATGGCAAACAGGTCAGCTTCACTGTGGAGATGGGCTTTGGCGACCGTAGCTTCAGGCTCCAATTCAAAGGTCAACTGGAAGGCCCGACGATCAAGGGGCAGATCACCTCTGAAAGAGGCACCAGCGATGTAACTGGTAAGAGGCTTGAACTGCCATTGGGCCAGCAGGCCCAGGCCGCAGCCTCGGTGCCTGGACAACTGGTTGGCAGATGGGAATTCACTACAGAGACCCCAGGAGGTACCAGGACCAACACCCTCAAGATCAACCCGGACATGACAGGCACCTACTCCAGCAGGAATCAGGAGACCCCTATCCAGGACCTCAAGATCGAACAGGACCGTGTCAGCTTCAAGATCACAAGGACCTTCAACGATCAGCAGTTTACCATGGAGTTCAAGGGCAGGCTGGTGGATGGCAATCAGCTAGTTGGCGAGTTTATCAGCGAGCGCGGCAACAGACCTGCCACTGGAAAGAAGGTCGGCCAATAGGTTCACAAGGGCTGTTCGGTCACTGACCTGGGATCCACAAGGTGTAACAGGTAGTCAGGGCCGCCAGCCTTTGTGCCTGTGCCGGAGAGCTTGAATCCACCAAACGGCTGGACCTTTACCATTGCGCCGACGCAATGGCGATTCAGATACAGGTTTCCGACCCTGAACTGCCTTCTGGCCTTTTCTAGATGCTGGCGGTTATTGCTAAAGACCGCCCCTGTCAGTGCGAACCTAGTGGCATTGGCCCATTCCAAGGCCTGGTCAAAGTCCTTTGCCCTCATGACCGCAAGCACAGGCCCAAATATCTCCTCCTGTGCGATCCTACAATCAGGCCTGATTCCCTCCACTATCGTCATCGGCACGTAATAGCCCTTTTCAGGCACGTTTGATCTGTACAGGATCCTTCCCTCCTTGGCGGCCAGATCGATGTATTCCAGGATCCGCCTTTGGGCTGCCTGGTCGATTACAGGGCCCATGTAATTCTCTGGGTCCTCCGCAGGCCCTATCTTGAGTTTCGAGGCCTGTTCTACCAACATGGGGACAAAACGGTCGTATATGGTATCCACTACTATCAGCCTTGAGCAGGCAGAGCACTTCTGGCCCTGGTAACCAAAGGCAGAGTACAAGACCGCATGCACAGCCCTCTCGAGGTCTGCGTCATGGTCGATGATTATGGCATTCTTGCCGCCCATCTCTGCGATTACCTTCTTGATATGATCCTGGCCAGGCCTTGGCCTTGCAGCCAGCCCTACCAAACTCAAGCCCACCTCCATAGAACCCGTGAATGCGATCACCGCTATCCTTGGGTCCTCGGCAAGGCCCTGCCCTATCGTAGCCCCTGGACCTGGCAGGTAGTTGAATACCCCATTGGGTAGGCCTACCTCCTTGAAGATCTCCACCAGGTGGTGACCGACGACTGCAGACTGACTCGAGGGCTTGTACAAGACACAGCTACCTACCGCAATGGCTGCGGATACCATCCCGCAACTGATAGCCAGCGGGAAGTTCCATGGTGCGATCACGGCAGTCAGACCCTTAGGCTGGTAGAAGTAATGATTTATCTCGCCGCGATATGAGCCCATGTCGCTTGGCCTGTCCAAGAGCAAGGCCTGGCGACTGTAGTACTCCAGGAAATCTATCGCCTCTGCCACATCATTGTAGGCCTGATCCCATTGTTTGCCTTCCTCCAGGACCTGCCAGGCAGACCAGTAGTATATCCTTTGCCGTAACAGATCCGCTGCATCCAACAAGAACCTGACCCTCCTGGATGCAGGTAGGTCTCGCCAGGATAGGAATGCCTCTTGTGCAGCCCGGATGGCCTTGTCTAGATCCTCTTGGTTGGCCTGGCATATCAACCCTATGACCTCATCTGGATCTGCAGGGTTTACCGACCTTATCGTCTGCCTGGTTACGATATCATTGCCTGCTATGTACAGTGGATATGTCCTGCCCAATTGGCCTCTTACCTGTCTGATGGCCTCTGAGAAGGACCTCCGGACCCCTGGATCGTCCTTGCCAGGAAATAGGGGATGATTCTGGAATGGCCCTAGTTCCAATGCCTCCTTTGCCTTTGAACACAATGAAGACCTAACCATTCGAAAGCTCCCTGCTCCTTATATAGGCCTGTCTGATACCCTTCTGCAGGGCCTCCAGAAGTCCGCCCTCCTGGAATGCCTTGAATGCAGCCTCCGTGGTCCCTCCCTTTGTGGCGACCTTCATGGCCAGGTCCCACGGCTGAAGTCCTTCCCTATCTGCCTGCTCGGCCATCAAGGCAGCGCCCTTTGCCGTCTGCAGGACGAGGGCCGCCGCAAGGTCTGCAGGAAGCCCCATATCCACGGCCGCCTTGATCATCTGGTCCATCAATAGGAAATAGTATGCAGGACCGCTTCCGCTTATGGCCGTGACCACATCGATCAGGTCCTCGTTGTCTACGACCACCGCCTTGCCTACGCAAAGGAATATCAGCCTGGCCTTCTCCATCTTCGGTTGGGCCTTTGGGTTGGCGTACAACGCGCTTGCCCCCTCGTCCACCAGGGCAGGCATGTTTGGCATCACACGTACTATCGCCACATCCCCCAGATAATTCGCGATGGTTTCGATCCTCTTGCCAGCAACGATCGATATGACCAGTGCATCTGGCCTGACGTGTCCCCTTATCCCTTCGAGGGCCTCGACCAGGTTCTGGGGCTTGACAGATAGCACCAGGACATCCGCAAGCCCTGCAGTGGCTGCATTGTCTTGCTGTGGCCTGACACCGTATCGAGCTGCCAATAACTGCAGCCTCTCGGGCCTCACATCGCTGATATAGATCCGCTCTGGCCTGTAGACATGTGCAAGGATCACGCCCCTTATCAAGGCCTCGGCCATGTTCCCTGCACCGATGAAGCCGATAGTATCCATCAGGTCTCCTTAGGACTTTTAGGTCGGCTCATTCGCTGCCTGGGATGGGTGCCTGCTCTTCTTGGGGGCACTTTACCGTGCCAGCCTCGAAGTCCTCCGCAGTTGGGCTCAATCTGAGGTTGTACCATGGGCTGGACTGGCTCTCTGTCAGGTCGGACCACCTGACCATCTGGCCTGTATACGCGCTGATCCTGCCCATGATGGCGGCCATAGTGGCTTCTGCGACCGCCTTGGCATCATTGATAGGTTTGCCAGACCTTATGCTTCTGATGAGCTCCCTATGCTCGATGACATAAGGGTTGCCGTCCTCGAAATCAGGTATGCTCATGCTGGTCTGGATGGGATTGTCGGCAAAGACCGCACGCTCTGAACCAAAGAACTGTTCGCTGACACGGCCATAGCAGCCATTTATCTGCCTGCACATGCTATGGATAGTGACATCCTCGCCATAGTCAAAGTCTACGCTGAAGAAGTCATATTGATCACCGGTCTTTCTCCTAGCCCTTGCCCCGAAACCGAGGGCCATCCTGGGTGGCCTGCCTATGAACCAATTGGCTATGTCTATGTTGTGGACATGTTGTTCGACGATATGGTCGCCAGACATCTCAGTAAAGCTCACCCAGTTCTTGACCATATAGTCTGCATCGGAATCATTCGGCTGACGCCTGTAAAACCAAAGGGCCCCACCGCACCACCAGATCCTGCCACCGATGATCCTTCCTATAGCGCCGTGCTGAATGGCATAGGCGTTCTGGCGATAGACCTTCTGGTACCTCCGTTGCGTGCCTGCCACGATCGAAAGGCCCTTTTGCTGGGCCTGCCTCCCTGCCTCCATGATCCTCCTAGCGCCAGGTGGATCCACGGCCACCGGCTTTTCCATGAACACGTGTTTGCCTGCCCCGATAGCGGCCTCCAGATGCAATGGCCTGAAGACTGGAGGGGCTGCCATTATCACCATGTCTACATCGGCCAAGGCCAGCAGCCTCTTGTACCCGTCATAGCCCGCAAACATCCTTTCAGGATCCACCTTCAAGACCTGTTCCTGTGGCCTGCCAGATTTCTGGCACCATTGTCTTATCTGCCTTACGGCCTCGGCCATGCGGTCCTGGAACGGGTCTGCAAGAGCAGTTATCGCGACACCATCGGACGACTCCAGGCAGTCTATGATCGCCCCCCTACCCCTGCCGCCGCAGCCGATGGCCCCTACCCTGATCAGGTCGGATCCTGCCGCGAATATCCTGCTGGATGCAGAACCTAACGCGAACATGCCAAGCGCAAGCCCGCTTGAGCCCTTTATGAATTCCCGTCTCGATTGCATATTGGCCCCTTTATCTAGAAGTCGTCGGCCGCCCTGTAGGCAGCTACAAGTGCCTGTTCCGCAGGCTTACCCGTACCCTTGCTATTGCCATGCTCCATGCAGATGACGCCTTGGTATCCCTTGCGGTGCAGATGTCTAAATATGTTCCTATAGTTGATCTCGCCGGTACCTGGCTCCATACGACCAGGGTTATCGCCAACGTGGAATGACGCGATCTGGTCCCAGGCCTTGTCGATATTCCCGATCAGGTTGCCCTCTGTGATCTGTTGATGGTAGAGGTCATCGACGATCTTGACTGCTGGGCTGTCTACGGCCTTGCATATGTGGTAGGCCTGGGGGATCCTCTGGAGGAACTGGCCAGGGTGGTCGTGGGGATTGAGCGGCTCTATGACGATGACAAGCCCTGACCTTGCTGCCACCTCTGCCGCACTGCGGAGGTTGGATATCAGATTCGCCGTCTGGTAGTCCCATTCCAGTGCCTGATGATACGGTCCAGGTACCAACAATGCCCACTTGGCAGAGGTCCTCTTTGACAGGTCTACGGCCTGTTCGACCGCCTTCAGCAGTGCGGCCTTGGCATCAGGATCGGCGGTCACTAGTGTGGGCCTTCGCCATTCCGCGTACATCACAAACGGTCCGAGTGTCATGCCGAGGTCTGCTACCAGTTTACCTATCTTCTCTTGTTGATCCTTGGGTCTACCCATCAGGCCATTGTCAAATACCGCGCTGAAGCCCTGGTCGGCAGCAAACTTGATGTTGTCTAGGGGATCATCGCCTGCGTGGGCAGAGAATGCATTGACCGTCGGGGCGTACTTGAGCTTGAACCTGCCTGTGGTTTGCTGTACCTCCGCATTGAGCTTGGCCGTCCTGGTCACTGCCCACGTGGCTGCAGCTGCTGCTGCCGTAGCCATGAAGTTCCTTCGATCCATACCGGTCTCCTTTAGGCAAAGTGCTCTTGTCTTCGGTCCGAGACACAGCAGATGGCCGTATGATGGCCAGCCAGAGGTGCATTGTCAAGCAAGTAAGGCCAAGTTCCTTGACTATAGCCTGGGCCAGGTTAAAAAGTACCCTGTTGGCGATAGACAGGCTAGGCTCCAGGCATGCAAGGCAGACCTTCAAGATGGTGCATCGGAACACTGGGAATGGCGGTGATGGTCTTGGTCATGGCTGTCGTTGCCGGTATGATCGTCCATGAGGTCCGGTCGCTCACAGCCGTAAAGGGCCATCATGAGCGGACGGCGGAGCCCGTGCCGGTGCATGATGAGCAACCAGAAGGGCCTGTGGTTGCGACCGAACCACCCCGATTGGTCTTGGAGCATCCAGCCATCACGTCCCGGCCAGCCAGGCCTTTGCCAGACCAATGGTATCAGACGACTAACGATCATGAGGATCAGGGCGAGGCTATAGGGCTTGATGATCTGTTGGGAGGTCTTGGGCCTCTGGAGTTGACTGAGCAGCAACAGCAGGATGTTGCGGAACTACTGGCATGGCTTTGGGAACAGATGGACCAGGCGCAAAGGCTCCGCCTGGCCAGGCGGATAGAGGCCATATCCGAGGAGCTCATGGCCACACCCAGCCAAGAGCGGCAGCAGGTCGTATCGCAGATGCTGGAACGCGCAGAGCAGTGGTCCGAGGATGGTGGTACCATAGAGGAACTGCTGCAGTATCTGGAGCAGGAATAACCGATATCAGCGAACCTGACCGAGGCCGATCTTGTTTCTCGAGGAATCTATTCATATCATGGCCTCACAAACATATTTGGAGTAGGCAATGGGACACAGATTCATTAACCAGATAGGCCCAGGTGAGGCCATAGATGATATCTATCTGATCAAGGACCCGGTCCTCAGGAGTACCACCAAGGGCGATCCATACATCGCCATGTTCCTTTGCGACCGCACTGGCCAGCTCAACGGCAGGATGTGGCAGGCAGGTCAGGATGTCTATATGGGCCTACCCAAGCCAGGCTTTGTCGCCATACAGGGCCGAAGCGAACTGTACCAGAACAGCCTTCAGATCGTGGTCAATGCCATAAGGCCTGCAGATCCTAGCCAGGTAAAGATCGAGGACTATCTAGCCAGCACCACCAAGGACATCCAGGTGATGTTCAGCCAGCTAAAGGAGATACTCGGTCGCATAAGCCACCGACAGATAAAGGCCCTTGTAGACCAATTCCTGGCAGATACGAGTCTGATGGACAGGTTTTGCAAGAGTCCTGCTGCGATCAAGATACACCACGATTACCTTGGAGGCCTGCTAGAACACACCCACGGTATGCTGCAGGTCGCGCAGGCCATACTGCCTTTCTATCCACAACTGCAACCCGACCTGGTCTTGGCAGGCATCTTCCTTCACGATATGGGTAAGGTAGAGGAACTGGCCTACGAGAGGGCCTTTAGCTACACCGACTCAGGTCAGTTGATTGGGCACATCGTAAAGACCGTGCTGATGATCCATGCCAAGGCAGAGCAGGCCAAGCAATCGGGTTGCCCCATAGCCCAGGAGGTCCTTGATGCGATCGACCACATCGTGCTTGCACACCACGGGGCCTATGAGTTTGGCTCGCCCAAGCTACCTGCGACCGCTGAGGCATTCATGGTCACTTACGTAGATCAGCTGGATGCAAGGCTCAATCAGGTCAGCACCGCTACTGGTGGGGAAGGCGATGGGAACTGGACCGTCTGGCAAAACTCCCTGCAGACGAGGCTATATCGTAGGAGGATACAATAACGCAAGAAAGGCTGCCCGACAGTTCCCCCCAGCAGCCACTGCCGGGCAGCAGTTATCCATCCATTAGATCGGCTGCACCTTGGGGGACCTAATGTTATTACTAAGGATACGAATAACCAAGGTTTATGGATGAAGGAAGATCCTCATGGTCAGCGAGCCTTTGCCTGTATATACCCCAAGCCAGATCAACGCCTTGGTAAGGCATATCCTCCAGGATCAGCTACCAGGGCGGCTTACGGTCCGGGGCGAGATACGGGACTGGAAGCACCACCACAGCGGACACTGCTATTTCCTACTGAAGGACCAGGAGGCGGTATTGCCTGCGGTGATGTGGGCAAACAACTTCAGGACCGTCCGGTTTCGGCCAGCCGATGGGATGGCTGTGTTGGCCACAGGTTTCATAGACGTCTATCTAGCCGGTGGCAGATACCAGTTGATAGTGGAGCGGTTGGAGCCGGAGGGTACTGGTGCACTACAACTGGCCTTCCAGCAGATGGTTGCCAGGCTCAGGGCTGAAGGCCTCTTCGAGCAGGAACACAAGAGGCCGCTGCCCCGTTACCCCATGAGGATAGGGATCGTGACCAGCCCTTCAGGTGCCGCCTTGCATGATATATGCGAGGGGATCAGGGGCAGGTGGCCTGTGGCGAGGCTCCTGTTCTTCCCTGTGCCTGTGCAGGGTGAGGGGGCCGCCGAACAGATCGCCCGAACCATCGCCTGGATCAACAGCAACAACGATCGACTTGGTCTGGAGATTCTTATAGTAGGAAGGGGAGGCGGCTCCTTGGAGGATCTATGGACCTTCAACGAGGAGGTCCTGGCCAGGGCCATATACGACTCGAAGATCCCTATCATCTCTGCTGTAGGCCACGAGATAGATATCACCATCGCGGACCTGGTGGCAGATGCCAGGGCATCCACACCGGCCAAGGCAGGCGTGGTGGCGGTCCCGGATATTCGAGAGGTCATGGACCAGATCGAGCAATATGCCAGGCGGTTGACACAACAGGCGGTCAGTAGGGTTCAGCTAGCCATCACCCAGCTTGAAGCCATCATGGCAAATGAGGTCTTCAGTCGGCCCCTGACTATGATAAGGTTGAGGGAGCAGCAGGTAGATGAGCTGGCCATGCGTTCATCAGAGGTACTTAGGGTGCGACTTTCTCGGGCAAGGCAGGCCCTGGAGCAATACCAGACCACGGTCGCCAGGATAGAGCCCCACAGGCTCATAGGCCACTGTGCACTGCATGTCGGCGAGCTCAGGGCCAGGGCCATAGCAGGTCTGACCGCCCTGATATCTGCCAGGAAATGTCAGTTGGAGGCAGCAGCGGCAAGGTTGGAGGCGATGAACCCCAAGGCGGTACTTGCAAGGGGCTACAGCCTGACCAGGAATCTGCGGACTGGCGGCATCGTCAGGGGTCTATCCGACGTGGAGATAGCAGACAGACTAACCACCGAGCTGGCAGATGCGAATACGATTGAAAGCCAGGTGACGGCCAAATACAATCGAGGTGGGTCTAGACGTGGTTCGGATGGATAAGAAGGAAATTGCCAGGCTTAGTTTTGAAGAGGCGATCGACCAGCTCAGGAGGATCGTAGAACGTATCGAACAAGGCCAGGTATCGCTGGAGGAGAGCCTCCAGCAGTACGAGATGGGCATGGCCTTGATAAAACACTGCCGTGGCATATTGCAGCAGGCAGAGAAGAGGGTCGAGACGGTATCCATGGACCAGCAAGGATCCAACCAGACGCCCTCTTAAGATACGCGAGCGTGGCGGAATTGGCAGACGCGCCAGGTTTAGGTCCTGGTGGGCATAAGCCCGTAGGGGTTCAAGTCCTCTCGCTCGCATGAAGATGGATCTGTTCAAGATAGGCCAGAGGAACACCAGCACGCGGGTCGAGCTGACCGCAGGGCTTACAACCTTCCTGACAATGGCCTATATAATCCTCGTCAATCCTGCCATACTGGCCGAGGCAGGTATGCAAAGGGATGCGGTGATGGTGGCCACATGTCTGGCGACAGGCATCGTCACCATCGCCACCGGCCTGGCCTGCAATGCACCGATTGCCATGGCCCCAGGTATGGGGCTCAATGCCTTCCTTGCATACAGCCTTGTCAAGACAGGCAGGATGAGCTGGCAGACCGGGCTTGGCGTGGTATTCCTTTCAGGGCTACTATGCCTGCTGCTTACCCTGCTTGGCCTGCGCAGACGTCTGGTCGAGGCGATCCCACCTGGGATCGTGGCGGCCATCTCCGTAGGGATAGGGCTTTTCATCACCTTCATAGGGCTTGTGAATATGGGTTTGGTCGTGCACAGTGATACAACCCTGGTGGCTGCAGGGCCTATCAGCCCGCGTGTGGCCATCGCATTGTCAGCCTTGATCCTCATGGCCTTCCTGGAGGCCAAGCAGGTCAGAGGCGCGCTGATCATAGGGATCCTATTTGCCACCATATTGGGACTTGCCTTCGGGTATGTCGAAAGGCCTGCTCGTATCACGCTATCCGGGCTGAGCATCAGGCCTGTGGCATGGAGGCTCGACATACTCGGGGCACTAAGATGGTCGGTGCTGGGCAGTGTGTTCAGCCTGATGTTCATGGATATGTTCGACAGTATCGGCACGCTCGTGGCGTGTTGCCACCAGGCCGGTATGGTAGACAAGGACGGCAGGATAAGGGGACTTGATGGTCTTCTCGCCATAGACGGGGCTGCAAGCATGCTCGGGGCAGCCTTGGGTACCTCCACCATCACCTCCTACATAGAGTCTGCTGCAGGGATCCAGGAGGGAGGCCGGACAGGCCTTACCGCTGTGGTCACAGGCCTGTGCTTCATTGCTGCGATCCTCTTGGCACCTGTGGCGGCGATAGTACCCGGGTTTGCCACTGGTCCTGCATTGGTGATGGTCGGGTTTTTCATGTTGAGGGGGATAAGGATGATAGACCTCGAAAGGATAGATGAGGCCTTTCCTGCCTTTGTCATCATCGTGATGATCGCCCTCAGCTACAATATAAGCACCGGCCTGGCCTTCGGTTTCATCAGCTTTACGCTGATAAAGCTGCTCTCAGGGAAGGCAGGTCAGGTCAAGCCTGCAATGTGGGCGATCAGTGTATTGTCTGCTGCCTACCTCGCTGCCGAGAACCTGCCGAGGTGACAGGATGCACCTGAGCTTGTGACCTGACAAAGTCCAATACCTCTGCCCACCAGGCCCTATCCACTGCCGCCAGCCAGTTGTCGTGCCCTACCCCGGAGAGCCTCCAGATCCTCTTTGGGCACTGCAAGGACTCGTAAAGCCTCAGCGTGGCACAGGCAGGTACGATCTGGTCCCTCTCGGCCATCACGATCGCCACAGGCCGGTCGAACGAGCATAGGGCGGCAACATTGTCATACCTATCCAACACGAACCACCTAGCAGGTAGGTACCAATAAAGCCTCTGCGCTAGCTCAGGCAGGCTATCCCAAGGCGTGATCAGTATCGCCCCTTGAACCTGCACCTTCCCAGAACCTGCAACCGCTGCTGCAACCGCTGCACCGAGGGATTCCCCTAGCAGTACAGGCGGCCTGCCAAATGACTCGTAGGCAGCCCTGGCGGCCCTGATCCCTGCATCGATCAATGCCTTTTGGGTAGGCCTGCCTGGCATTGCCCCATAACCTGGGTACTCGCACAGGACAACGCGGCAGCCTAGCCCTTCCAGATCGGTGATGTAGTAGGTCCGATCCAGTGCGCTACCGGCATTGCCATGAAAGACCAATACATCTACTAGTGGATCGGCTGGCCCATCCCTGTGGACAAAACCCAAAGGATCGGCATCAGTTGAAGGCCAACTGCAAAGCCCTAGGCCTGCTCTGCGGGCCTCCATCTGTCTTTGGGGATACCTCTGCGAAAGGTAGATCAATCTCCGCTGGGCGACAAACAGCACTGCACCTAAAAGGACGTACGCCAGGACTGCCGTGGCAGGCAGCACCCAGAGGGTACCGGACATGACCGCTTCCTAGTGACCTAATGCCCTCTGGGCCTTACGCAGCCTCCTGCGGTTCCGCTCCGAAGGCTTCTCATAATAGGTGGTCCGCTTGATATCGCGGATAAGCCCCTCCTTTTCACAGAGCTTCTTGAACCGCCTGAGCATCTGCTGAACGGATTCTCCTGTCCTAGCCTTGACCTTTAGCATGCACTCTTACCCATCTTAAGACAATAGTTTCAAAGGACAACCTACACGGAAAACACGAAGTATATCGGCCTTCGGCCATTATTGTCAACGCCATTGCCTGATATAATATACGCACAATGAACCAGGCCCGCAAATGGGCCGAATAAACAATGTGTGCCTGGACCTTACAGGCCTTTGTATAGGAGTTGGATATGAGACTTATGGCAACACGATCGCAGGCCCGATATATGGCCACTGCCTTCCTGGTGTTGGCTGCTGCATATTACAGCCCGGTAATCGCTGCCAACGGACAAACCGCAGAACCGAACCGGCCTATCATCGGGGTCGACAGGGATGTATATGAGCTCGGCGAGCTTGCCACCAACAGCACCGCCACAGCCGAGTTCAGACTGACCAACACCGGCAACGCAGAACTGCAGATAACCAATGTCGGCAAGTGCTGCGGGGCCAGTGTGGAGCTGTCCGCTAACAGCATCCTGCCGGGTCAATCTGCCACGCTGAAGGTGATCTATAACACCGGGCTTGAAAGCGGGGAGTTCAGGAAGGAGTTATATGTCTATTCGAATGACCCGGCCAGACAGGCCTTGAGGTTGACGATAACAGGAAAGGTCAAGCAGTATCTGGTCTGGGAGCCCGCATACCTGTGGCTGTTCCTAAACAAGCCGAACCTCGGCTGTCCTGAGATAAGGCTCAAGGCCTTGGATGGCAAGCCTTTTGCAATCACAGGCCAGTTGTGTGTGGGCGACTGTATCACCGTGGAATACGATCCAAACTACCAGGCCACCGAATTCGTCCTGAGGCCAAAGGTGGATAGGCAGAGGTTATTGGCCCTGGAGTACCCAAAGGGGACATTCCAGTTGCGGTTGACCAGACCCGATTATCCCACACTTGGACTACCTTTCGATGTCATACCCAACTACGTGCTCAACCCGAGCCAGCTATACCTGACCAATGGCGAGCCTGGCAAGCCTATGGCCAAGAAGGTTCAGGTCCTTGACAACTACGTGGACGTCAATGTAGCGGATGCAAACTTTGTCATAGCCTCTGTGACCAGCGCAAAAGGCATATCGAGGCTTCTCAATACCAGGAAGATCCGCAGTGGATACGAGATGGAGGTGGAGGTCACCCCCCCTCCTTTGCAGTCTGGCCTGCAATCCTTCTCTGACGAGCTGACCATCAAGATCAAGGACTATGAGGAGGATCTGACCCTGTACGTCCGCGGATTCTATGCACCCAAGGTCTTGATGAACCGTCCTATCCAGTAGGTTGGAGGTCTGCAGACATTGGCCAAGCGTCCAGGTCTTTGGGTTGGGCCTTTGGCCCTTGCGATGATCGTCCTTACTGGGCCTGGACTGCAGGCGGATACGGCAAAGGGCGGTGAAGAGCCAGCCCTGACGATATTCATCACTGGCTGTACACTGGGTTCGCTGCGTCCATGCGGCTGTGCTGGCGGTCAGTTAGGCGGGCTGGAGCGGTTGCCCTCGGTCTTCGGTCAGGTCCCCCCAGGCCGGAGGTTCCTGGTCGATACAGGCTGGTGGGCCAGAGGTAGGCAGCAGCAAGACCTGCTGAAGGTGCAGACGCTACTACGCGGCTTTGAGCTGCTTGGGTATGACCTGCTGCACCTGACAGGCCAGGACCTCGAGATGGCACTTTCCTTGGGTATCCTGCCAGGTCAACAGCCTGGTCCTCATGCAATAGGGATAGATGCGACAGGCCAGTTGGGGCTCCAGAGGTGGTTCGATAGGGTCTTCCAGACCACCTTGGGCGAGGTCTTCTTGCACGCTGAGGCAGTCCACGGACAAGACCTTCATGCCAAGGTGCAACCTGGGGGCATAGTACCCATAGGGCAGTTGCGATTGGATGTATACCTTGTGGATGGGCCTGCCCAATGGCCCCAGGCGAGCCTGACAGACGATAGGCTCGTTTGCATCGTGCTTCCTGCAGATTCTGACCAACCCAGGCTCTTGACCGATCCCCTGGCCAACCCGACGGTGGTGTCCGTCGGGAGGTTTGGCAGGTATGTGGCAAGGTTGGACCTTGTCAAAGGCCCTGAGCTCTGGCCGAGGCTTGCCTTTTCGGCAGTGCCAGTCTCGGAGGGGCTGGCAAGTCACCCTGAACTAATGGACCTCTACAGGCAATACCAGCGGATGGTTGCGGATAGCGGTCTGTTGGCTAGTTACAGAAGGGTCCCGCTTCCTAGGGGGGCAAGATACGTAGGCAGTCAGGCCTGCCAAAGGTGCCATAGGTACGAGTACGATACCGCCTCGATACAGCCCCATGCACTGGCATACAAGACCCTGGAGAAGGTCGGCTCACACCTGGACCCTGAATGCGTGGTCTGCCATGTGGTCGGACTGGGCTATGAGGGTGGCTTTACATCCTTGGATCAAACGCCGGACCTGGCAGGTGTGGGCTGTGAGGTCTGTCACGGACCTGGATGGCAGCACGTAAGGACCGGCGGCAGGGCCAGGACCACTGGGCCGAGGCTGTCCTGTCTGGACTGCCACAGCCCTGAGCATAGCCCTGAGTATGCAGATCATACATCCGAATACCTGGAGAAGATCCATCATTGGAGGGAACCTTCTGCCCCTATCATTGTCAAACCTCATTAGAGGCATTATTGGCAATGATAAGGACATTGCGTATAACCAGCATCGTTGCAGGGCTCCTGGCAGCAGGCCTGCTCGCCCTGTTCTCTATGTACGGGGTGCAACCTGACCCGCAGACCGTACAATTGCTATCGACGCCAACTGTCATAGAGCAATTCAAGGATAGGCCTACGGTAGAGAACCGGGCTGACACGGTCTCGGTACTGGAGGAGCTGGCCAAGGGCCTTGCCAGGTTGATCAATCCCCCCGCAGCTGCCGCATCCGTCCAGCCCCAGGCGAGGACAGGTCCAGTAATCATGCCTACTGCCCGGCCGAGGCCTTCTGCCAAGTTCAAGCTCCTGGCCACTAGTTATCATCCATCCGATCCGAACCTTTCTCGCGCACTGATAGAGTTGGACACGGTAGATCAAAGGCAGGTCTGGGTCAGGATTGGCCAGACCATAGAACATTACACAATCACGGACATCAAGGATGGTTCGATCGCATATGGCAGCGGCGACAGTGTACAGCTGGTCCAGGTTGAGCCTAGGCCTCCAAAGGTCAACCTCTTGGCAGGTCAGGAACCCAGGCCAAGGCAGATGACAGTGAGCTCGCTTACCAATACACCAGCGGTTTCGCCCAGGCCAAGGCCACAACTACCTCCAAGGACTGTAGCCCGTGCCAGTAATCCAAACCTGCCGACTGCCACCAAACCGCAATCGGATCAGGACATACAGCGGGCGGAGCAGATGGTGGCACAGTTGCAGTCTATGGGACCTCAATCCGAGGACCCAGAGAAACAGAGGATCCAGCAGGAGGTCCTGGAAAAGCTGGGTGCATATATACAGGCTGCCAGGCTGAACAACGAGGCCAATGGATTGGGCCAGCAGCAGGATATGAACCTGCCAGGCATACCAGATCCAAATCTCATACAATAGGCCGATCTGGATCGGATCCTTGGAACCTCCTGGCGGTTTGATTGTCAAAGGTAATAGTTAGACCTAGGGTCTTTGAGCCCAGGTCTACCACTGGCTTGCGGATGTTGACACGGTGGTCACGTCTGCGTTGTTGAGGTAACTGGAAGAGGGTGGCCCAGGATAGGGACAAGGGATGGTCTTGATCCAGGCACAAGGTTCTGAGAAACTTGGGGTGGGTACAATGAAAAGGAGTCTCTGTTGTGTCGGCACGGCTGATTCCATTCTTATCGCATCTGTCTGCCTGGTACTAACATATGCCTTGCCTGCCCACAGCACACTGGCCGGCACGGCTGGTGACGTAACCCACAAGATCTACACGCCCCAGTGCATCCCTAGCGATACTGCAAGGTCTTGCCTCCAGAACCTCGGCCTTTGCACCGTAACGCAACTGCCTGGTGCTGGGGGCCTCTTGATCACTGGCCAGGCCGATGCGGTTGCAAAGGCCGTGGTCCTTATGAAGATCATAGATACCCAGACCCCCTACCAGGTCCGTCTGATCGGGCCTCAGTGGCTCACCAAGCAGATGCCTTCACCAGAAAGATTGGCTAGCGCAGTTGGCGGGATTGCCATAGGCACGTTTGATGCGCCTCCGAAGGAGGATTCGCGTTCGCCAGTGATCGTAGATCGTTGCTCCGGCCAGGTCCTTGTCGTTGCACCGTCCGACAAGATCGGTCTATTGGTCGACCTGATTGAGGGCAAGGCAAGGCTCGATGGACCTGCAACTGCAACCGTAGGCCCTGCCCCAATGGGATCCGGTCTGACCTGGCCAGCGCCCTACCTGCTTGCAGGCCAGGCTCACCAGGGCCCTTCCAGCCTTGTAGGGATCGGGCAGGATACAGATGGCGCTGACATGAGGATCACTGGTGCTGGGGCAATTGACCAGACCCCTGTCAGCGCAGCGGACGCGAACAACGAGGCATATCGGCTGCCGGAGATACCCAATAGCGAACAGAAACTCAACCTCGATCTACCAGAAAAGCTTTCCATAGAGGCGCTATTGAGCTTTGTGGGAGAGTACCTACACCTGGACTTCATGTACGATCCAACGAAGGTACAAGGTGAGGTGACATTGAAGCTACAAGGGGATCTACGCGGTCCGATCAGGGTAAGGGATCTCTATCCATTGCTGGAGTCGGTCCTGAAGTTCAAGGGCTTTGCCATGGCCAGGCGAGGCAACATCGTCACAGTGGTGCCTGCCACAGAGGTCATGGATGCAGACCCCAAACTGCGTGTAGGTCCAGGTCCAGTGGAGTTCGGGGATGCGGTCATAACCAGGGTCTTCAGGCTCCGTTATGTGGATCCAGCCAGTGCAGAATCATTGCTTACCCAGATGAAGCTGGGTGTGGCATTCTCGTCCGTGCCTGAGACAAAGACCATCATCGTCACCGGCTTTACCTACACCATGCCCAAGATCGAATCCTTGTTGGACCTGGTAGACCAGCCTGGTGAACCCAAGGTCTTCAGGTACAGGCAGTTACAGTACACCATGGCCTCTGTGCTTGTAGAGAAGGTAAAGACACTGGCAGAGCAGATGGGCACGGTCCAGGTCTCCATATCGACTACCCAGGCCCAACCGACGATCCAGCGCCTGCCCGGCGAGACCGACGCACAATACAAGGCCAGGGTTGCAAGGGAAGAGGCGGTCAGGCGGGCTGCTGCAGCCGCACGCGCAGCAACGGTCTCAGCAACGACCCCACCTACAGCGGATACCGTCTACCTCGATGCAGATGAGAGGACCAATAGGATCCTGATGGTAGGCAAACAAGGCCAGTTGGCCACTATAGACAAGCTCATAGACAGCCTCGACGTCCAGCAACAGGACCTCAGGTCGCTGCGGCTATACAGGATCCTGCACGTGGATGCAGAGGATGCCAGGAAGAAGTTAGAGGCCCTGAACATCATCCCACCGCAGCCTACTACCACTACTGCTGCCACAAGGCTTACTGCAACCGCGCAGCCTAGTACCGCGGCTGCTGCCGCAGCGGCGAGGCCTTCTCCGCAGCCGATGCTGACACCCGAGTCCAGTACCGCTACGATCTCGCCTACCGAGGCACCTCAGGTAGTGGTGGTCGAGGCCTCCAACTCGCTGTTAGTCAATGCCACTGTTGAGCAGCACAAGAAGATAGCGGAGGTCCTCAGCCACATAGACACAGAAACACTGGAGTCTGCCATGCCCTTCGAGATATACCCCCTGGAGAACCAGAGCCCTGAAAGGATGGCAGAGATACTCAACAAGATCATAGAGGAGAAGATCCAGGACAAGGAGGGTAAGATAGAACAGGTTGTCAAGAAGATCGAGGACCTGATCACTGTGGTACCTGATCCGAACACCTATTCCTTGATCGTGCATGCCAGTCCGAAGAACCAGCAGTGGATCGGCAGGCTCATAAAGTCGCTCGACAAGCGGAGGCCTCAGGTCTTGATCGACGTGACATTGGTAGAGGTGTCCAAGACAGAGGACTTCAATTATGACCTCAGCCTGATCGGTAGCTTGCCAAATCTGGATAAGGCTACTGGCCTTGTTGGCACCAATGGGGTCATACCTGGCACGCTCAGGGAAGGCAATGTCATACAGACCGCTGCTGGTGCACTGACAGGCTTTTATGGCGATCAACACATAAACGCCCTGCTCACTGCCATGCAGAACAAGAAATATGGCCGCGTCTTGGCAAAACCGAAGGTGTTGGTCAATGACCACGCCAAGGGTACCATCAAGACCACGGATACCACATACGTGCTGACCAAGCAGAGCTCCCTGCCCACACAGGGTGCACAACTGGTCCAGACCGCCGAACAATACGTGCCATACGATGCAGGTATCACGTTGGAGATCACCCCGCACATAAGCGAGGGGGACCTATTGCAGTTGAACATCAAGCTCACCAGGTCGGACTTTACCACCACACCTACTGGCAATCAGCCTCCGGACAAGAGCCAAAGCGATATAGACACGGTGGTGACCGTCCCGAATGGTAGCACAATCATCCTCGGCGGCCTTCTCAAGCTCAACCAGACCAAGGGCGGCGCAAAGGTGCCGATCCTGGGCGACCTGCCACTGGTAGGCGCTGCCTTCCGCAGCATAGGCAACAGCGACATAGAGAAAAAGCTGTATGTCTTCGTCAAGGCCGAGATCATCAGGCCTGCAGATGTGGTGGCAGGCGAGGACAGCCTCAGGAAGCTCTCGGAGCGGTACAGGTCTGCCTTCGAGAGGCACGAGCAGGAGTTCCAGCAATACCAGAGTATACCTGGGATAAAGAGCGTGCCGATGAATCCTGAGAGGGTCTTGGATGCCCAGTAGACAGATGGCTATGGAGTCTGTAGCAGACAAGGCTATGCCGATGAAGGACCTCCTGATCAAGGTTGCACAGCAGACGGGGCTAGTGGATAGCGAGAGGCTGGCCAGCTTCTTCCAGCAATACGACGGCAAGGAGCGTCTCGATGAGGCATTGCTGGGGTGTGCACACTTTACAGAGGATGCAGTGCTCAGGCTCTTGGCTGCAGCACTAGGCTGGCCCTTCCTCAACGAGGTTCCTGCCGAAGCGGTGCCTAAGGAGTTTGTGGAATCAGTGCCTGCCACATACGCCCAACACCACTTTCTCATAGGCGTGAGGACCGAGGCCCTGTCGTCGGCCAAAGACAAGGATATGGCGGATGACCGGGAACTGACCGTGGTCTTGTCGAGGCCGTTGGATGTGGCACTACTTGACAATATTGCGAAGATGACTGGCCTGCCGGTCCGGCCTGCGGTCGCGACCAGGGCAGTGATAACTGCTGCCATAGACATGGCCTATGAGCAGAGGTCCACCGTGATTGAAGAGGTGGCCGAGGAGTTGGACGGTCAGAATCTGGACCAGTTGGTGGAGGAGGTAGGTTTCTCGGATGACCTATTGGATGTGGTCAATAGGCCTCCTGTCATCAGGCTGGTCAATGACATCCTGTTTCGGGCGTTGCAGCTGCGGGCAAGCGATGTGCATGTACATCCATACGAGAACAAGGTCCAGATCAGATACAGGATAGATGGCATACTCTACGACGTGTTGAGCCTCAACCGCAACGTCCTGCCTCTCATAGTCTCGAGGATAAAGGTCATGGCAGGGATGGATATAGCTGAGAGGCGACTGCCCCAAGACGGCCGCTGCAGTGTCAGGCTCGGCCAGAGGGAGGTGGATCTGAGGGTAAGCACCGTACCTACAAGCTATGGCGAGAGGGCCGTGCTGCGATTGCTCGATAAGAGCACTGGGCTGCTGAAGCTGGAGGAGTTGGGGCTTTGGGAGGACGACCTGAAGACGCTGGACTCGTTGTTGGAGAGGTCGCACGGTGTGATCTTCGTAACCGGCCCAACCGGCTCAGGAAAGAGCACGTCCCTGTATGCCTATCTCAGTAGGCTCAACTCCTCAGAGAAGAACATCATCACCATAGAGGACCCGATAGAGTATCAACTCGAGGGGATCAGCCAGATACAGGTGGCGACCAAGAAGGGTATGACATTTGCCACTGCGCTTCGGCACGTCTTGAGGCAGGACCCTGACGTGATCATGGTAGGCGAGGTAAGGGACGTGGAGACCGCCAGGATGGCGATCCAGTCCTCGCTGACAGGGCACCTCGTCTTCAGCACCCTTCATACCAATGACGCGGCAGGTGCGGTCACCAGGCTGCTAGACCTCGGTGTCGAGCCATATCTAGTAAGCTCCTCACTGATAGCGGTCATTGCCCAGAGGCTGGTCAGGAAGGTCTGCGAGTATTGCAGGACCGAGGTCCAGATCAACCCTAGGGAACTGCAGGCCTTGGGCGTAGACGCAAGACAGATCAGCAAGGATGCAAGGTTCTACGTAGGAAAGGGCTGCGAGAAGTGCTTCAATACCGGCTATCGTGGCAGGACAGGGATATACGAGGTCATGTTGATCACCGAGAAGATCCAGGATCTTATATACAGGCGCGAGAGCGCAGGTAAGATAAAGAAACACGCCCTGGAGTCCGGCATGAAGACGTTGCGGATGGACGGGGCTAGGAAGGTCCTGGCAGGTATAACAACGGTTGCAGAGGTATTGCGTGTCAGCCAGGCTGATGTGGTATAGATGGCCATTGGGTGTCCTCAGGACTGATAGGTTGATAGATGCCCACGTATCAGTACATAGCCATAGATCCAAACGGCAAGAAGATCACAGGGACACTGACGGCGGAAAGCGCATATGCGGCCCGCCGGCAGTTGCGAAATCGTAGTATCCACCCATCCTCCATCTCGGAAGTGGCCGCCAGCAAGGAAAGGACGCTGGCGGTCATTTCCTTTCTCAGTAGACCCAAGAGGCGGAACATCATAGAGATAACCAGGCAGTTGGCCACCCTCCTGCACGCAGGGATAAAGCTGACCGAGGCCTTGTCGGTCCTTATCACACAGGCCCCTGACCCTGCCACAAAACGGGTCTTGGCTGAGCTGAGGGACAGGGTAGTAGCCGGAGAGTCATTTGCAGAGACGCTTAAGGATTATCCGACCTATTTCGATCCTGTGTATGTCAGCATGGTCAGGGTCGGGGAGGTCACCGGCAATCTGGCAAACAGCCTCACCACGTTGGCGGCATTCATGGAGAAGCGTCAGAGGGTCGTGGCAAAGGCCACGACCGCGATGATCTACCCTACTACATTGATCGTATTCTGTATTGCTGCGGTCGTGATACTGACCACCAAGGTCATCCCCCCTGTAGGCGAGCAGATCAGGCGGTCGGGCCAGCAGTTGCCGTGGATCACACAGCAGTTGATGAACATAGGATACATATTGACTAGTTGGTGGGTGGTCTTGGTCATAGGGGCCATCGTGGCACTGGTATTGGCTGCTGTGCGGTTCTTCAGGACCGAAAAGGGTGCATACCTTAGGGATAGGTTCCTTCTGTCTATGCCGGTCTTCGGCCTATTGATCAGGCAGCGCGTGGTTTCCAGGTTTGCATCGACGCTCTCGACCCTACTGAGTTCGGGCTTGCCAGTGGCTGAATCCCTCAGGGTGGTCTCAGAGGTAACTGGCAATGTGATCATGAAGAGGGCGGTCCAGAAGGCCAGGGAGAGGATCCTCTCTGGTGCCGACATCGCCACGCCATTGCGGGATAGCGGCGTGATCACACCAGCGATCGCACACATGGTGGCTGTCGGCGAGAAGAGCGGCGAACTGGAACGCATGCTCAAGAACATCAGCGACGACCTTGAGGCCTCTACGGACGTAGTTATAGAGAGGCTCAGCGCCGCCATAGAACCATTCATCATTATCACCATTGCCCTGGTGGTAGGTGTGATAGCGCTTGCGACGATATTACCGATACTGAAGATGTCGAACCTTAGTTTGAGATAGAAGGAGGTCGATACTATGAGGCATAAGAGGATCCGGTTCAGGACTGGTTTTACCATGATAGAGCTCATGGCCGTATTGATCATCTTAGGGCTGCTCTTTGCGGTAGTAGCGCGAAGCTACGTAGGCCAGACGGACAAGGCCAGGGTGATAACCACCATGGCGAACCTAAAACAACTGCATCAGGCCGTCCAGCAGTTCAAGATGGATACAGGCCGCTATCCTACAGAGGAGGAGGGGCTCAGGGCCCTTATAGAGCAACCGCCGGACGTGCAGGGCTGGCAACCAGGTGGCTATCTGGAAACTAGCAAGTTGCCGGTCGACGGCTGGGGCCATGAGTTTATATACGAGCTCTATCCAGAAAGCGGCAAGCCATTTGTCATTAAGAGCCTGGGTGCTGATGGCCAGGAAGGCGGGGAAGGCTACGATGCCGATCTGCTCAGCACCGATGCCATGGCTCGTGTCGATGGGACTAGTGGCAAGTAGTGGACGGGATGCGCACTAGCCTGGCCAAGTATCGCGACAAGGCTGGCTTTACCCTGGTAGAGATCGTGGTAGTGGTCTCTATACTAGGTCTTTTTGTCTGCATCGTGGGACTCAATCTCTTCGGGGTCCTGCGGAGGTCGAGCTTCAGGGCAGCAGCCCAGGATCTTGTCTGGGCCATGCAGACCGTTGCATCTGCTGCCGCGGCCAATGGTCGATACTATGAACTGATCGTCGATCTGCCCGAGCAGACCTATACCCTTAGGGAGATCACCAACGCCGATCTTGCCGAGGTGCTGCCAGAACAGATCATCCAGTCCGGTCCGTTCGGCCAGCATTGCAGGGCCGTCTACGTCCAGTTCGACGATGGGCAGTCCACGACCAAGGATAGAGCCAAGTTCAGGGTAGGACCAAAGGGCTGGCAGTATGGCGGCAAGATCGTGTTGGCAGACCAGGATGACCAGTTGTATACCATCCTGGTCAACCGGATCAGCAGGAAGGTGGAACTGGTGACGGGTGATGTGGCATTGCCGATGCCCGTACAACCAGAGCTGATGCGTTTTTGACATGTTGGCTGGGAACACGAAAAGATCGAATCAAGCATTTACGTTGACCGAGACCCTGGCTGCATTGGCGGTCATGGGCATCGTCTGCAGCGGGGTCGTCGTAGTGACCATGCAATGTAGCCACAGCGTGATCAACTCGCTGGCCCAACTACAAGCCATGGAGGTAGCCGACGAGCAGATGCAGCAGCTCCTGGCCAAGGCATCGGTCAAGGAGGGTATCGAATACGGCAGGTCGGACCGTTACCCTGACATCCAGTGGCAACGGAAGGTAGAGGTCTTCGATGAGCCCTTAACTGGCACGACGTGGGTCAGGGCCGTCTGCTCTGCCACATACACCGACGCAAATGGTCAACCGCAGGTGATGGAGCTTACCAGTTGGTTGACCAGGCTAAACGACCAGCAGCTTGCATTGCTGCGCCAAGGCCAGCAGTTGTTTGACAGCATCGAGGACGCTGCAATGTACGCCCAGGTCTCTGTAGAGACCTTGAGACAGTGGATAGAAAATGGCATGGTGACCACAGAGGATGGGGCATTCATCAAGGAGAACCTGGACCTGTACAAGAGGACTGGTGGTAACCCAACGGACTCGGAAAAGGCACAGCAGGTCCGTATACCGCTATCATTGAGACCAGATCGACCGGAACAAATAGGTCAACCAGATGCGCGACCCAGATAGAAACCATACATTCATTCGATTCGCTGCTGGATTTACACTAGTTGAGATCGTAAGTGCCCTGGTGATCACTGGCTCGATAATCGCAGCGGCAGTGGTGGTCTATCAGAGGATGCACGCACTTGCAGCAACCATCGGGCTAAAGACAGAGGCGGTCCAGACGCCCATGGAACTGATCGGGCTGATAGAGGATGACCTTTCCAGGGTAGATGGCGGACCCGGCAATCAGATCCTGATCGAGAACAAACGTGAAAGGGGCCTTCCTAGCGCAAGGCTCACGATCCGAAGGACCATCACCAACGATCGAGCCCAGGAACAGACCATAGAGGAGATCATCTGGCAGGCAGCCTATGACCTGGCAAGCGGGAGGCTGACATTGTACCGCAGCAGGACATCTGTATTCCCAGAGGACAGGCTCCTCGACAAGGGTAGATCGGATGTGGAGAAGCTCTATCCATTCGTCCCTATCTGCCCAGGATTATCGGCATTTACGATCAAGGCACCCCAGGGCCCGAACCTGCTAGACCGATGGTCGAGCCCAGTGCTGCCCAATGCGGTTGTCATAGGGATCTGTTTTGCAGAACCTACCAAGACCGCCCAGGGGGTATTGGATGTGCCAGATACCCAGATGATCGTAAAGACCGTAGCCATAGACCCACTGCGCAGCATCAGGCTAGAGCTACCGCAGCCAGAGCCCAATATCCCTGCCGGTCCCGAGACTATAGTCGATCAGAATCAACCCAGACCTGGTCCACAAATAAGGCCACCAGCCAGCAGAGTGCCGAATGTACCGACCGGAAGATAACAGAAGATGCAGCGGTGTAGCGCTATTACTGACCTTGGTGGTCATGGTCATCATGGCGGCCCTGGCCTACGGTATAACCTCAACGGTTTCGGTCTTCAGACACAGGACGAGGTATGTCATAGACCATAGGATCGTATGCCATGCCAGGGATTCTGGGATCCGTTTTGCCATCCAGACTGCTGGCGATCTCGACCTGAAACTGGTCAGCAGGCCCAATGAACCGGACTTTTCCGATCTATTCCACATGTCGGACAGACAGCTCGAGGACCTGGTAAGGCCGTTCTTCCACGGGCCTGCAGGCCCAGATGGCAATGAGCCCAATACATTATTGGCCTTGTTAATAAGAGGGCCTTATGGACCTCCTTGGCCGCTAGTTACCGAGCCGATCGAACTGGAGATAGGCCAGGCCAAGGTGACGATCGAGATCGAGGATGAGAACGCCAAGTACCCAGCTTGTTGGTTGCTCTTGCAGGATCAAACCCTTGCCAGGTCTGTCCAGGCAGGGTTTGCCACATTGTGTGAATGGATGGATTGGCCTACCAGCCAGATAGAGCAGGTCAGGGAGCAGATGGCCCAGATCGCCCAGCTAAAGCCCTACAGACCTGCCGTTGCTGCAACGACAGGCCAGCGAACGCCTGCGCCTGCTGCCAGGCAACCGGCCCAGCCTGGCCCAATCAGACCGGACCTGAGGACCGCGACACCTACAGAGCGGAACCTCTTGGACCTGTTGCGATTATTGCACAGCCCTATGCTCGATCATCAACTGTTGGCCAAGCCTACGATAGTGACAGATCAAAGGCAGGAGTCATTGGCTAGGTATATAGGACTATGGGGTACTGACCAGGTCAATATAAATACCGCACCGCGGCACGTGCTGGAGGCGACATTGGCGTTTGTGGGCGATGCAGCAGCGATTGCAGACGCCATTATACAGCAAAGGCGTATCCAGCCCTTTGCGGACCAGGCAGATCTGAGAAAGAGGCTGACCTCATATGCCGATGCCTTGGAAAGATGCTCGAGATTCATTACATTTGCAAGTACGACCTTCAGTATCAAGGTCAAGGCCCAATGTGGCTCCGCCACATCGCAGGCGGTAATAGGTGTTACCAAGGCTGGTACGGGCGTAAAGATAATGGGCATGGTGCGTAGCTGAGGACGATGAAGACACATAACACCCTAGGCATATACATAGCCACAAACAGGGCCACCGCTGTGTGTGTGGCCTTCAAGGGGCACAACAGGGTCAAAGTGGATAGTTTCTCTGTGCAGATAGATAGCTCCTGCCAAGAGCCGTTCAAGGAGCTGGCTGCGAGGATAGCTGCTTGGTGCTCCCAGAAGAAACTGGGGTTTTCTGGCGTCATGGTGGCACTGGATTGCGCCCTGTACATGCAGCACAAGGTGCACAGTGAGTTCACCAACATAAAGCAACTGGCTGCTACAGTACGTTACGATACCGAGGAGGTCCTTGCCACTGACATATCAGGCATGGCCCTCTCCTTCCAGGTGGCATCCACTGGGCAGGATGGTTCCAATCTGAATGTCTTCACTGCTAGGTCCCAGGTCCTGGAGCCCTTGATCCTGGCCTTGCAGTGCCATGACATGGACCCTGTGGCGATCGAACCTGATGCAGTGTCCTTGGCGCGTTTCATGCATTGGGCGGATTCTGCCGGCCATGTCCGCAGGTCAGGTCCTGCCCTTGCCGTGGTCGTTGGAGAAGGCAGTTGCTATCATCTGGTATATCAGCAAGGTGGGCGGGTCCTGCCTGTTCGGGCGTTCCCTGTTGGCAAGGACAAGGCTGCGTCGGTAATCAATCAGACCTTCACCACTATCGCTGCGATAGAGCAGCCTGTCGAACAGATCGAGTTCTACGATCCAGTGGCTGATGTTACCAGCGAGGGTCTGGCAGAAAGGCTCAAGATGCAGGTCAATGCTGGCAAGTGGTTCGACGCCTTGGCTACAGATAGCGATCGATCCCAGGTCGTTGCAGAGGCCATGGCCTTCGGGGTGGCATTGGCTCGGGATGACCGCGTGCACACCACCAACTTCCGCAATGACTTTATGCCCTACCAAGGCAAGCGCTTGCGACTGGAAAAGGCTGCCAGGTGGGCCAGCATATCCCTGACGATCCTGATGATCTCCATAGGCATGCATGTCCAGATGCGCTTGGTGCAGGCAAACAAGGATACCCGCAGGCTCAAAGACCGGGTTGCAAAGGATTACGCTGCGGTCATGGGCGGACGGCCCCTCCCAGCAGACAAGAGTCCTGTTGAGGAGCTTCGCCGGGAGATCAGGAGGATCAAGGCCATACGCAGTGGCGAACTGAGCCTACAGGAATCTGTACTTGCCAGGCTTACACTGTTGCTCAAGGCACTCAATAGTTATGGCAAGCCGGGCCTGCAGATAGACTCTGTGGAGATCACCACCAGCACCATAAGGCTCGATGGCAGCACACCCAGCAGGCTTGAGACGCAGGCGTTTTTCAAGGCCCTCCGGGATGGCAGGCTACAGGTGGCCAGGGATACCGTAGATGATACCGCAGGTCGTTGCACATTCAGCGTGATCCTAGTACCTATGGAGGGGCCTAACAGGCCGGCCGAGGGGTGAAGATCCATACCAACCCAATCTTGTATTATTGCCTGGTGCCTGTCCTGATAGCCACATGGCCGCTGGTGGTATGGTTCAGGTTCATACCGGATGCACAGAGGCAACAGGCTAGGTGGAAACAGTACGTACCTGAGGTAAATGCCGCTGCTGCCGAGATCCTCAAGCTTGAGCCTGACCGACTCATAGAGAGGTCCGACAAGGTCAAGGAGCAATTCGACTACCTGACCGCCATTAGCCGTACCGCCGTAAAATGTGGCATTGCAGCAGGTAGTTACAGCCATTCCACCGGCATGATCACAAGAAGGTCATCCGGCCAGAAGACCCAGACTGCAACCGTCACTTTGAAGGCCGTTGGTATCGTGCAGGCCTGTAAATTCCTCTCGACCATCCAGGTCGACTGGCCGCACCTGGAATGTACCAGCATCAGCATGACCCAGGATAGGTCCACACGAGACCGATGGACCGTGAAACTCGGCTTCGAGTATTTCTACGACTAGTTGCTTACCATGACCGGCCCCAACCAAGATGAGAGGTTGGATGCAATCAGGCAGCAGATAAAGGACTTCCCAACAGGCCCTGGCATTTACATCATGAAGGATGCCAGTGACCGTGTCCTTTACATCGGCAAGGCAAAGAACCTCCGCAGCAGAGTCTCCAGCTACTTTCAACCTAGCGCAGATTTGATTAGCTCACGTGGGCCAAAGATCGCTGAGATGGTATCGAAGGTCAGTTGTGTCGACTTCATACCGTGCGACAATGAGGTAGAGGCCATTTTAAAGGAGGCAAGGCTCATAAAGGACATCCGCCCTCCTTACAATACAGACCTTGTAGATGACAAGACCTTCCCTTACCTGGAGATCACCACCTCTGATGAATTCCCTGCCGTTTACGTCACGCGCAAGCCCAGACCCGAAGGAAGTAGGCTCTTTGGGCCCTTCCCGAATGTCGCAGACCTGAGGGCTGCAGTCCAGCTACTGCAAAGGATCTTTCGTTTCAGGACCTGCAGCATCGAGATAAGCGAGTCCGACCCGAAACGCAGGTTCTTTCGACCGTGTCTGCTGTACAGCATAAAGCAGTGCACCGCTCCATGTGCAGCGAAGATAGAAAAGGCCGAATACCGAAGGTCCATAACCGATCTTATCAGGTTTCTCAGGTCAAAGCGGTCCACCATCTTGAGGCAGTTGCACAAGCAGATGTCCGAGGCCGCAGCGAGGCTCGAGTATGAGAAGGCCGCCATGTACCGCGATAGGATAAGGCTGATCGAGCGGCTGGGCGAAAGGGGCATACCAGACCTCCACGTCCAGCCTGAGGTCTTCGCATCAGACCCAGCAGAGGCGATTGCGAGGCTGCGCGAGGTCTTGAAGGTCGAGGGCCAATTGAGGATCATCGAGGGCATAGACGTCGCCCACATAGCCGGAAGCCAGGCGGTCGGGTCGCTGGTCAAGTTCATAGATGGTAGGCCCTTCAAGGCCGGATACAGGCGGTTTCGGATAAAGGGTGTCGAGGGCGTAGACGATTATGCCATGATCGCCGAGGTGGTGCTTCGCAGGTACAGGCATGTCCTTGAAGGCGAGGAGCCATGGCCAGACCTTATACTCATAGATGGTGGTCCAGGTCAGCTCAACGCCGCAACTAGTGCCTTGATGCAGGCCACATCATTGGCCCAGTTCCAGCAGGTAAGATCGCCGTTGATCATATCCCTGGCAAAGCAGGAAGAGCTCATCTACAGGCAGGGTTGGCCATTGCCTATTGACCTGCCTCGGCACGATCCTGCACTGAAGCTCTTGCAATACGTCCGCGACGAGGCCCACCGCTTCGCCCAACACTACCATCATCTATTGCGGTCGAAGACCATCAGCGAAGGCCAGTAATGGCAATCTGGCTACGCTATCTCCTTTGCGGTCTAGCAGCCGGTTGTCTTTTTGGTTGCCTTACAGGCTGTCTTATTGTAGGCCTTTCCGTCTGCCCTTGGGCAGGCTGGGCCTGAGGCACTTGGCCCGACCTTTGCCGCACGATCTGATCCAGCATGGCAGATATCTCCTGCAAGGGGGTAGAATCAGGTGCCTGTGTTACATACTTGGCGAAATCGCTGGCAGGGGCCATGTAAGGCCTTGCCTGATCAAATGCAGCAGGTCCTAACGACCTCCAGGCTGAAACCGCCTGCTGTATAGCAGGACTTACCTGGCTTGCGATCTGCTGGTAAGTAGTGGCGGTAAGGATCCATCTTGCTGTCGACTTTTGCGAATCCTCCTTGAGGTTGTTTAAGCCACGGGCTAATAGACCATCCACCATGTGTAATCCTATGGCACGCAATGCCAGGGCCTGGTAACGTTGGATAGGCGTAAGGTCGCCCCTGCGAAGGAGCCCTTCTAGTATCTTTGTGCTTGGCCAGTACTGTGCCCACCCCCTCGACTGGACATAAGCGAATCTCAGTACGTCGTTAGGGTCGGACATCCTGCTGGCAACTGAGCACCAATGCTGCATAAAGCGGTTTGCCCTTTGGTATTGGCCTGCATCCAAGAAGCCCTGCGTAAGCATCCAGGCGCTATCGGCATATACTGCATATAGGCCTGCCTCCTCTAATACCCTAAGGTATTCAAGTACATGCTTCTCATATCGATCCCAGTCCTTCAGCAACAGGTCTATCCTAGTAAGGCCATTAAGTGCCCGAAGTAGGCCTCCTTTGCCATTGGGATTATCCTTGGCAAGGTCCTGGTAATAGGCCTGAAGTTGCCTTATTAGCTGCATATCATTGGGCTCAATTGAAGGTGGTAGGTCCTCGGGTAGGTCAGGGAAGATATAGTAGGACCAGATCGATCTAAGCTTCCGTTCTAACTCCGAAGCCCGTTTTGTCTCATCAGTCCAGGGCACACTAACAGTGCCCTTCTCCTCATCAAGTTCCTTTTCCTGTTCCTCTGTCAGCGTACCGATCACTGCTGAGTAATGGTTCATCAGTTGTCTGATCAACCTTGCATCATTAGGTTCGACCTGTTTGGTCTTCCTGCCTCGTTCAAACTCTTGGTGCCAAGCTATTAGCTGTTGCTTCCTCTCCGCGGTCAGCTGCTGGAACGCCATCCTTTCTTGCCTAAATTCCTGACGTCTCTTCTCATAATCTTCAGGATTGGGCGTTCTATTAGGCTCTCTGGGCGTAAAATGCAGCTCAATTGGTTCGAACGTGGGCCCCTCAGGGACTGGATATCTTGCTATTAGCCTCATGACAGCTTCGGTGTCATTAGGGTCTATAGATGGTGGGCCAAGCCTAGCCCTATGCCTGAGGTACTTCTTTACGAGCTGACGCAGATCGCGGTCTTGCTGGGTCAATCCTGCAAATGCCCTCGCTGCCTGCCAGACCTGGTCTTTGTCCATCTGAACTAGTCTGAAGTTAGTAAGTTCAGCGGTCCTAAGCACCCTGCTATCATCCGCCCTCCTGACCTCGACATAGACCGGCAATCTGACAATCTGATTGCCCAAGGTTACATCCTTGTATGTAACCGCGCAGATCCGCCCACCCTTGTGATGCACATGGTCGACAGTGTCGATCCTGATGGTTTGTTCCTTGATGCCGTCCCCATCGGAAATCTGCATGACAACATTTGCATCTGCAAGCAGCTTCTGTGGCCTTGTAGGTAGAAGTGCGGTAAGCCTTGAAAGCCTATCACCCTCTGGCCCATAATGATAGTTGACCTTGCAGATCAACTGTTGGTCCCGATCCAACACCTCCATCATCTCTATGACCTTGTTCTTGGCGTTTACTCTAAGCATTCCGATGGTCCTTGCGGCCTGATCGGTTGACCTTGGGATCTGGATCTCGAATGAACCGGTCCCTTCTTGGCCGGGATCCAATAGCGGCCCAAGGTCGCTCATGTACACCCTCCTTGCCTTGGCAGCAGAGTCGGCAAAACGCGAATCCCTAATATGATACAGACCCGCTCCCCATTGAAAAGGGGGCCTATCACCGGTAGCCTGCGGGTATATCTTGTTATTGGGAGAATCTGGGAACAAGTCCCCGTGAAGCTTCCAGCCGTGTGCGTCACTGAGCACGGCCTGATTGGCCAGTTTCATGAAGCCGCGACCATTTGGTTCAGACCAGACCGTTGCAAGTGCATACAGGTCCTGGCTTACCCAGTATCTTGCAAAGAGCGTGGTGGTTGCTACATACCTATCCATGTTCATCTGGAGTATCGCATCGAATTGCACCAACCCTACCTTCTTGCCTATGGGCTGTACCCGGCTAGAGCTGGCAGCAAATACAAGACCTGCCAACAGGGTCAGTAAGAATGTCAATATGATTGTCTTTTTCATGGTCATTCCTCCGGATAGGTAGGCACCACGCCGTCAGATAGCACCTCTTGGACCAACAAGGCTGGTGTAAGCAGAAAGTCTGCCTGCTCCCTAATCATCAGGGATATATCGGCCATGTTCCTTGGATAGGACGCCTCCAATCTGAACCGTTCTAGTTCATCAGGCCCCTCCATCTTCATCATTGCCTCCGACCAGAGGTTCTTGCCTTGAGGACCTGGTTGACCTGACCCGCCCATACCACTCAACCCTACAGGGACCGCAATGCACAGACAAATTACTGCCAGCCATACTGACAAGCTAAAAAGCCTTCTTGGTATCATGATCTATCTCCTTACAAAGGCCAGGCAGCCCAGCAGGGCTGCCTGGCGTACTGATGCTTAACGTATGTTCCCGGAAAGTGTCACCTCGCTATATGCGTTTATGTAATACTCGGACTGTGCTGTGGCCGAACCCCAATAGAACTCGGGGTCATTGATCGTAAGCCGGCCATTGGATCCTGATGCACCCTGGACGGCAGCCGATACCGTAAAATAGTCAATACCTTCAAGGTCCTCATCGCTGAATGATCGCGGGCCAGACGATATACTCCCAGAACAGCGGAGCCATCCGTAGAAATAGCCATACCTGGTACCCTGCCAATAATAGAAACTGTTGGCGTAGGGCGGCAGGTCATATAAGTTGTATGCGAACGTACCGCCCAACGTCCTTGCCCTGCCTTGTGCGGTACCTGATGCGGAACGGTAGTATCCAGTCGTAATGCCGCCATATGCGGTGCCGTAGCAGCCAGTTGAGCAGACGGCATCGCAGGTCCAGGTCCTGTCTATGGCCTCGCCCCAGTAGGTCAGCCGTATGTCCCTGACATAGAAATACATATTGACGGTAATAGCCTTGGATGTTAGATCTTCTATCCAGGCATAGTCTGACTCGCCAATTCCTACGCTCCAGGCAAAGACATCTGCCTGCAAAGCCCGGTCGGGCGTTAGATCAATGCCCGTGCCGCCTGCCGCCCACCCATCCGCAGACACCTCACGCGGAGCCCCATATATCGTGGCGTATGCATCCCACCACCAATACCAGGTTCCGTCTGGGGCTTCGTCGCCATCAGGCGAATCCACGTATGTCCGTGTGCCTAGGTATTGCCAATACCCCAGGGCGGTAGAGCCTATCGCGGCCAGCGTAAGCAACAAAGCTACTAACTTCCAACACATGGTCATTACCTCCATGTCTATAGTGCCTCAAGATCCAATCCAGTAACGATACGACTGCACCATGGCTCCTGGAGGCGGTCTGGCCAGGTACGGCCTTCCCTTCCCTTGCCTGCTCCAAGCCATGCAATGGGTACAATAAACCCCACAGGCCAAAAGGCCAAGGCACGAATACCTTCTGAGGCTCTTTCCCTCATACCTCATATATGGACCTCTATTTAGAGATAAACATGACCTGGTAGGTATGTCAATAGAAGATCCACCTTCCAAGGCATTTTTCCCTTAGAGCCCTGGCCTAGGCCTCAAGACAGCTCCAGGCCCAGCCAGAGTAAGACCAACTGCTGGATCTAGTCCTAACAAGAGCCTGTACCTATCTTCTTTGTAGCGGCTGTCTAGGGATAGATTGTCTTGCCCCAGGTTGTCTTGTACCTGGTTGAATAGGACCTGGCTGCGTAGCCCCAGGCTGTTGCCCTGCCCGAGTTGACCTTTGCCGCACGATCTGATCCAGCATGGCAGATAGCTCCTGCAGAGGGGTAGGATCGATCATTTGCCGCGCAGGTTCGGGCAAGAGCGTCGCTTCAGCTGAACCTGAGTATGGCTTGGCCTTATCGAGCGCAGCAGGGCCCAAGGACTGCCATGCCCTTACTGCCTGCTGCACGGCAGGATCGAGATCCCTTGTAACCTGCTGTCTGGAGACAGTGCTCAGGACCCATTGGGCTGTTGCCTTTTGCCGTATGTCATCCTCCTGATCGGCATTGGCCAGGATTTGATCTACATAGTTGAGGCATATAGCCCGTGAGGCGAGTGCACCATATCTTTGTATTTGTGAAAGCCCTTGCCTCTTGAGTAGGCCATCCGCAAGTGACAGCAACGCCCATGGATTTCGCTTAGCCTTAAGACTTGATGCGGCAAAGTACAGTATGTCATTGGGTTCACAATTGTGAAGACAATGCCTCGTCCAATTGGCCAGGACCCTGTTGGCCACCTTGTACTGGCCAGCTTCGGTCAGGACCGCCATGGCAATGCTTCCACAATCCAGGGACATCTTGTGCAGCTGCTGATCCGCTAGCATCCTTATGTGCCTGGCGAGGTGCTGCTCGAATGCAGCCCAGTCCTTTGAGATCATATCCAACCGCATCAAGATCGAGCTGGCCTGGAATCGCCTGCCAATGTGTGCACTGTCATCATCTAACCGTTGACTGTAGTAGGCCTTTAACTGGCCTATGGCAGCCAGGTCGTTCGAATCCAATTCAGGCGGCAGGTCTTCGGGCAATGTTGTCTTGCGGTGATAAGTGGTTATGCGGTTGAGCGCCCGATGGATTCTATCCACCTGTGCGTGTCTTTTCTGCACTTCTTCGGGTACCCGGCCTGCCATGTCATGCAGTTGTCTTGTCAGAGCAACAGCCTCTTTTTGGTAGCAGATCTGCAAGTATCGGATATTCCTGAGGTCATTTGGTTCAATCAGTAACTTGGGCGGTCCAGGTTGGGCCTTGCGTCGGTTGAGATCCTCAATGTGCTGCCGTTGCAAGATCAAGATCTCTTCGTGGCTCAGTTTCGAGATATCCGCGCGGTCATGCAATGATGGCAGCGGTTCTGGTACTGGGTACTTGGCTATGAGTGCCTCTATGGCAGCTATGTCATTCGGATCGATGGTAACCAAACTCTTTCTCATAGGTCTAATACCTTCAGGCAGGTACCGTTTCGCCAGTGCCCTATAAGTACTATATTGGGGATCTACAGCGGCCAGTGCCCTTGCTGCGTCCCAGACCTGTTGCTTGGTCATCTGGACCTGTCTGAAGTTGTAAAGCCTGGCAGATCGCAAAGGCATTCCTGTGGCTGTTATACAGACATCTATACGTACCGGAAGGCGCAACTGCCGGCCTTTGAACTGGACATCCTCGTAAGTGACGGTAGCGGTCCTTCCGCCCTTGTGATATACGTACCTCAGCTCGGAAACGAACTGCCTGCGCGGTGGCGCCCCAGGTTGAAATACTGGTAACTGCTGGTTGACGGCCACAGGCTCTGGCCTGGCGGGCAATTCTGCGATCAACTTGTGGATCTTAGGATTCTCATTAGGTGGCAGGTCATATTCATATTTCAACTGGCACAGAGGTTCATCTGCTGCGTCAAACAGCTCCAGTTGTCGCAGCATGCCAGCCTCGGTTTGAAGCTTCAGCTTGCTCAAGGATCGCTCTGCGTGCGATGACCTGACTTTTACCGTTACCTGTCCATCTGGGTCGATCTCGTTGAGGTCTTGCGCGTACAGCCTTCTGGCAAGCGCCTCGCGCTCTGCAAAACGCAATTCGTCAGAAGAATAGGGACCTCCTGTCCACTTGAAAGGCCCCCTCTTGCCTATCGGCCTGGGGTACGCTGTGTTCAGGCGGTCGACGTTTGGGAACAAAGGGTCGGTATGATGGAATGCGTTTGCATCGCTCAGCACGGCCACGTGCTTGACATTGAGTACGCTTTCACCTCCTGGCTCGGTCCAGACCACAGCAAAGGCATAGTATTCAGGACAGACCCAGTACCTGGCAAATACCACTGAATTGACAAACAGGACCTGGCTGGTCAACTCTATTACTGCATCGAACTGGACCAGACCTACCTTTGTACCAGTAGGTCTTACCCCACAAAGCCCAATGCCTCCAAACGCAAGGCCATAGATTAGACTTGCTGCCAAGCATAAACGATTATTAGCATGCATTGTCATTCCTCCGGGTATGTCAAAACGACATCCTCTGAGATGGCCTCCTGGACTAACAGTGCAGGTGTTATGAGGAAGTCCACCTGTTCCCTGACCCGCAAAGACAGGTCTAACATAGAATAGTTGACGCCATGCATGGGATCACCTGGTTGAACGGGCCAGCCCGCTAGCCCTTCGAGGTCAGGCTGTTGCACTTGGCCAGGACCACCTGATGTGCCTAGACTAAGACCTAACACAGTAATGACCGTCACAATCAAGATCGAGCACCTTACCAAAACAATTCTTTGCCACATGTTCATCTCCTTGAAATAAGCCAGCCGGCTTTTCACCGGCTGGCGTTTGCCTACTTCGAGTCACGAATATCGCCTGTTAACTGTCTGTAAGCACGACCTTCGGTATAGTAATGCGACATAGCACTGAATCCACCCCAAGCCTGTGGATCGTATAGGCTTACCTGACCATAAGCTAGGCAGCAACCGGAGATCTCTACGCCATAACTAAAGAACGTGGCCTGGGCCAACTCCTCATCACTGTAACTGTGGGCCCAGTAAAGAGTATAAGGTGTGCTCGCCTGAAACGTACCTTCGTATTGACCGTTCGGCGGGTACAACGGCCACCAACCCCCAAAGTCATTCGCATCTGCCTGGTCTGTAGTGCAGACGAGATAACCGCCGTAGGTGGAGTTGGAGGCGTAACTACTGCCTGCACTACAGGCATACCCGCAGCCTTCGGCACCAGCCTCAAAAGACCAGCAACTGCCATAATCAGTCTGTAGCCACCCATCTCCGAACGGGTTGGTCCAAGATGAGCAGGTGGCAATACAGGTGTCATTGAAGTCGCCGGTCGCCTGCCCCTGATAATAGCAGTAGGCATCTTCGAACGAGACCTCCACGTAAAGGTCCAGTTCCTTGGGGCCATCGTCATCAACCCAGTGGTATGTCGACCAGAAGGTGGTAGTACTGAAGGCGAAAGCTGCCCTACTGCTACCCCTTGATGGATCTAGGTTTACACCTACCGTGCCAGTGGCAACCCCAGATATATCCAGCTTGTCGATGTCATAAGAACCTGAGCCAGAGGCCATCCAGGATGCCCACCAGGTTCCATCTGCGGCGATGTAATAACCAAACGGGTCGTAATAGGTATACGTAGCATCGTATTCCCAGTAGCCATAGAGGGACAGGCATACGAAAAGGGCAACTGGAATTGCAGCAACAAGAGAAATCTTCTTCATGGTTCTACGTCCATGTCTATAGTGCCTCAAGATCCAATCCAGTAACGATACACCGGCACATAGATCCTGGAGGCGGCCTGGCCAGGTAAGGCCTTCCCTTCCCTTGCCTGCTGCAAGCCATGCAGAGCGTAGATAATCCCCCACAGGCCAAAAGGCCAAGGTACGAATACCTTCTGAGGCTCTTTCCCTCATAGCCAGACCCTGCTTGTACTACAGATGAATAAACATCAAACCCCGGGTATATCAATAGCAGACCTTGATTCTTCTGGAACCCTAGGAGGTATCGACCTGCATGATATCATTCATGCCCAGATGCGTTTTCGATGCCGTCCTATTGGTCTACTGGGGGTTGTTGTGATCATTATTGACATGACCGGACCAAAGGTGTAGACAATGGATAGTCTTGCTGCCTATGAGACTGACCATCAAACATGCTGGATCGGTTATCCAGGACTTTGAGTTCCACAAAGGGCCTGTATACATAGGCAGGCATGTGCAGAACCAGATCGTGCTGGCCGATGCCGCAGTTTCACGCCAACATGCCGTGATCTACTTCACACCAGATGGCCAGGCCGTCCTAGAAGATCTGCACTCTGCAAACGGGACCATCCTGAACGGCAAGGCGATAGAGAAGGCACAGATCAGACCAGGCGACCTGATCAGGATCGCAGACTATACCATCGAGATAAGGCCTGATGCGACGGTCAGCAGCAGGACCAATCTGGATGATACATTGATCGGTGCCCCTAGGAAGATCCAGGTAATAGGTAGGAGGTTTTCTGCAGAACACGGGCCAGACATGATCATACCTGCGGGAAGGCTGAAGGCCTTCGCTGAGGCGGCATCTGCTGTCTGTCGATCGAGCGGGCCAGACCAGACCGCCCTTGCCGTTGCCCAGTGCATCAGCAGGCAATTCACTGCTGCAGTAGCCTGGTGTGGCCTGAGGCAGAGTCCTAGCGGTCCTTGGACCAGCCAGGTGTGTATAGACGGCCAAGGCCATAAGATCGCATTGGAGGATCGCGAGGTCCTGAGCCTGATAGGGTTGGCGGTCGAAAAGACAGACTTCGTGCTCTGCCCCCAGGGTCTGGAGACAAGCAAGGGTAGGTCCCTCATGATCTGTCCAGCCATATGTACAGAGGGGGTGGTCGGCTGTCTGGTTGCACAAGGAGGCCCTACCAGGCGGCCATTTGAGTTGAGGGATCTAGACTATATGATCCTTCTGGCCATCCACACTGCTGCCGTAGTGGCAAACCTGTAAATCCTGCACCTAGTGCTATGGTGTACATCCTCTATGGGCCATTTGGCCCTCATGCCCTGGTGGCATGCAGTCCGGCCATCTGGCCTGACTCTACAATGGCCTGATCTTTATGTTCCTAAAGTGGACCTGGTTGCCGTGGTCCTGCAGTAAAATATGGCCATCGGTCCAGGTGCCAAAACCCGGTATGTTCCTGAACTTACTGAGCGACACCGCCTGTCTGAACCCCTCGGATGCACGGTCGTATTCTAATATCTTCTGGCCGTTGAGCCAGTGCTCCACATGGTTGCCATTGACCACGATCCTGGCAGTGTTCCACTGGCCTATGGGTTTGGGCTGCTTAGAAGTGGATGCCGGTAGCAGGTCATAAAGCGAGCCCAAGGTCCTGTTGCCATCCCTTCCTAGCTTTGCATCGGGGTGAAGCTGGTCGTCGAGCAGTTGATACTCAAGCCCGATCGCAGAGCCAGTCTGGGCCCTTGCCCCAGTACCAGTGACAGGATCCAGGTTCGGCTGCACGAGGTACTTTATACCGCTGTTCGCACCTGGGGTGAGCATGAAGTCTACCAACAGCTCGAAGTTCGAGTACCTCTCTACAGTGATAATATCCCCACCGCTAACCGATTCTCCACCCCCGGTCTCGAGGACCTTGAGCACCCCATCCTCTATCACCCAACCCTTTTGTGGGAAACCTGGACTGCGGGCCGACCTCCAACCCTTTGTACTGACGCCATCCCAAAGCAGTCGCCAGCCTTCTTTGATCTCTGCCAGGGTCAGGCTATTGGGGACCTGGCCAGGCTCCTTTACCTCCATGAGCCTGATATTCCTCCACCTGACCTGTGCACCTAGCTTTGATTGGTCCTTGCCTATGGAGTGCACCTGCAACGCGACAAAACCAAAGGTAGTCATGGAGTCCTCGATATCCGCACATGGTGTACCGTTCAGCCAGGTCCTGATCCTATGGCCAATGGCTTCAACCCTGACATGGTTCCATTGTTCGGGTCTGAATATCTTCATACCCTTTGCGCTGAAGGCCTTGCCCTCTGTACCCTGTTCGCCGTCTGCCGGGAATAGCCAGCCGCGCCTTGCCTCGTCGTAGATCCCTGCCGTCCACATCCTCCCCCTCGGAACGTCAGGGTCTATCTCCACCTGGTATCCATGCACACGGCCAGCAGGGATCTTGATGGTCCGGCCCTGCCACTGGACCTCTGAAGGCTGATCGAGGCACCTGCTCCTTATCTGGACCCCGGAGTTGAGCCTCGGGTCCACCTTGAATTCGAACTCCAATACAAAGTCGTTGAAGTCGCGCTGGGTGCAGAGAAAGCTGTTCTCTGTATCAAGTACGGTCTGGCCCACGATCGCCCCATCCTCCACCCAGTATTTGGCCTTGCCCCCCTTCTGGACCCAGCCGTTGAGCGTCTTGCCATCGAATAGGTCCTGCCACTGGTCGGCCGCAACGACCAAATCTGGCAGTGCATTGAAGAGATAGGAAAGATAGAAGATCGATGCAAGGCCTTTCAAGACCATCGAGGCCGATCCTTTCTTGGCCATACGTCCACCCTTTCAATCCAGATCGCGACAATCAGGTTGATGACCCCAGGAGCCTAACATCATCGAGACCCTCAGTCAAGCTCGATCCTGATCTGCGAAGTGATAGTAAGGCACATCATACCCCTCAGGGACAATTCATCCCGAGCGAGGTGATCTGGAGCCAGGTAGTCTGACATCACAGCAGCGAGCCTGGCAAGGCTGGATCAAGTTGCCGTCGAGCTTGCTGATGATCTGCCAGGGGTCTGATAGCCCTTATTCATATTCGGTCGGACCAGATTGTGAGAGGCTTGATAACTGGCCACCGGACTGTGGAAGTCTTTCAGGCCCTCGAAGTTCTCCAAGTCACCAATGACCAGGTGGGATCTTGCGATGTCTGCCGGTCAACAAGGCCACCTCCTTCTCGAATCCATCCCGAGTTAGATCCTGGTAAAAATACCCCATGAACTCCGGCCTTGCTGGACCATTCGGATCCTAGATCGAACTTGTCAGGCTTAGCTGCAAATAGGTAAAAGCTCCCAGTTTGGCCTCCTTTTTCAGAACCTGGGTTGTTGCGGAGGAGGCTTATCTTATTGTCCAGGTTTATGCCGTCCACGAGGATGTTGTGGCGACGCTGTGGGCAGGGCTTCCCCCAGATGCTGCCAGAGCGTCTTGAGTTGGTTATAAGGTCTTTGTGTCATACATCGCATCCTTACCAGGGGGATACGATGTTCCTTTCCTATCCCAGATCCTGACCTGCCATGTGGCTGCGTGAAACTGTACGAGGCTCGTAAGGTAGACCAACTGGCGCCCGGCAGATGACTGGACGGTTCGGACCGGTATAATCCGTGTATATGATTCCAAACGATGGGCAGACGTCATTGACCCCAGCAATGCAGCAGTTCGCATACTTCAAGCAGAGGTATCCGGACGCGATCCTCTTCTTTAGGATGGGCGATTTCTATGAGACCTTTTATGAGGACGCCAAGATCTGCTCGAAGGTATTGGGTTTGACCCTCACCAGCCGCAATAAGGATGACCCAAATCCCATCCCGCTCGCGGGCGTCCCATACCATGCAGTGGATGGGTACCTAAGGAGGATGCTGCAGGCAGGGTACAAGGTGGCCATATGTGAGCAGGTCGAGGACCCTAGGACCGCCAAGGGTGTTGTAAAGCGGGATGTGGTAAGGGTAGTTACACCTGGCACGATCACTGAGGATGCCCTCTTGGATACAGGTAAGGATAACTACCTGGCTGCGGTCCATCTCGGCCAGCACGATACTGCTGCGATAAGTTGGGTAGATATATCCACAGGCCAGTTCTTCGTACACAGGGTCTGCCAGGATCGTATCGTGGACGAGCTGGCAAGGCTGGCCCCAGCAGAGTGCCTGCTTGCAGACATGAAGGGCGAGTTGTTTGACGGGCAGCAAAGACGATTGGCAGGCCAGATCGGCCAGTTCGTAGGTGCTTCTATCACGTATAGACCCATGTGGTATTTTGATCAGAGGCACGCCACAGAGAGGCTCTTGAGGCATCTTGGTGTTACCACGTTAGATGGTTTCGGTATCGGTAGCCAGGATCAGGACCTGATCTGCCCTGCCGGAGCGATCTTAGAGTACCTGGACGAGACGCAAAAGACGGCCCTGCCTCACATCAGGACCATAAAGCGATACAACCCTGCGAACATCCTGCAGATCGACCCGGCCAGCCTCAGGGGTCTGGAGGTCCTGCAGACCATCCGCTCAGGCAGCCAGAAGGGCTCGCTATTGGACTGCCTCGACTTCACGCTCACTGGCATGGGCAAGCGGATGCTCAGGCACTGGCTCTGTGAACCACCGGCACAGCTCCAGGTCATCGTAGCCAGGCATGATGCGGTATGCGCACTGAAGGAGGAAGACCGCCAACTGAATGAACTAAGGCAGGCCCTCGGGCAGGTCTTCGACATAGAGCGGATCGCGGCCAGGATATGCACTGGCAGGGCTGGTCCGAGAGACCTTTTGGCATTGGGACAGACATTGCAGCTGGTACCACGACTGCGGCAGGCCCTTGAAGGGCTGGGCTCGCGGCTCGTGCAGCAGCTCCGTGACGGCTGCGACGGTATCGAGGACCTGGCAGAGATACTCAATGCTGCAATACGGCCAGACTGTCCCAATCACCTTCGCTCTGGCGGCCTGATCAAGGATGGATTCGACCCACAGTTGGACCAGCTCCGCGGGATCTGCCGGGATGGGGACCGATGGCTGGCCGCATACCAGCGGGAGCAGATCGAACGGACCGGCATACAGGGCCTCAAGATCGGTTTCAACCAGGTCTTTGGCTATTACATAGAGGTCAGTAGGCCTCACGCAGATAAGGTACCTGCCGATTACCACAGGAGGCAGAGCATCAAGAATGCCGAGAGGTACGTCACGGAGCAACTCAGACAATACCAGACAAGACAGCTTACTGCGCAGCAGGAGGCACTGGAACTGGAGGTGCAGATATTCGAGCGACTCAGAAAGCAGGCGGCGACGTACCTTCCCAGGCTCCAGGGTCTTGCCAATGTGATAGCACAGTTGGATTGTCTGCAGTCCTTCGCATATGTCGCAATGCGGAGGGGCTATACGAGGCCTCAGATGACGGATGGTACCGAGCTTGTGATAAGGGATGGCAAACACCCGGTGCTTGCAGAGGTCCTAGGCAGCCAGTTCGTGCCGAACGACATAAGCTTGGGCGGTGGCGACGGTGAACTATGGATCATCACTGGCCCTAACATGAGTGGCAAGAGCACGTTCATCAGGCAGGTGGCCTTGCTGGTCCTGATGGCCCAGGCAGGTTCGTTCATCCCTGCGAAGGAGGCCACCATTGGTGTGGTCGACAGGATCTTTACCCGTGTCGGGGCGTCGGACGAGCTTGGCAGGGGCCAGTCCACCTTCATGGTGGAGATGATAGAAACCGCCAACATACTAAACAACGCCACTAATAGGTCCCTGGTCATATTGGACGAGGTAGGCAGGGGTACGAGCACATACGACGGTATTGCCCTTGCATGGGCAGTAGCAGAGTACATAGCCTCTCAGATAAGGTGCAGGACCTTGTTCGCTACGCACTATCACGAGTTGACGGAGCTGGGGACACTGTTCGGGAATATCAAGAATTACAATGTCTCGGTTCGCGAATGGGCCGACCAGGTCGTATTCCTCCACAGGATCGAGCCTGGCGGGACCGACAAGAGCTACGGCATCCATGTGGCAAGGCTGGCAGGCATACCCCAGCAGGTCATACAGAGGGCAAGGCAGGTGCTGGGACAACTACAGTCCAGATTCCAGGATCAAGGTGTAGGTGTTGCCAGGCCGGTAGATCTACCCAGTCCGCCAGCGGGCCTTTTCGTCCAGGCCAACAGGCCCATATTGGAGAGGCTGCGAGCCCTCGACATCGACCACCTTGCACCTATAGAGGCGATCAATATACTGCATCAGCTCAAGCAGCAGATGGTCCTCCAATAGGGCCGGTCTTGATCACATGCTCAACAACAATGCCGCTGAGGCCAGTGCCCCATCGAATAACGCTTCTATACTGAAGTGCTCGTTCGGGCTGTGTGCCCCATCGCTATCCTGACCGAATCCCATCAGCAGGACCGGACATCCCCACGCCTCGACGAAATGGCTCACCACAGGTATCGACCCACCAGCCCTGATAAAGACAGGCTCCCTGCCAAAGCCAACCTTCAATGCCTCTGACGCCTTGCGCATGGCAGGATGATCTATGTTGAATAGGATTGGGCTACTTGCATGTGCGGTATCGATCTCCATGTTGACCGTCTCAGGACAATGCCTCTTTAGGTACTTGCTGACGAGCCTTTGGACCTTGTGTGGGTCCTGATTCGGGACGAGCCTGAGGCTTATCTTGGCGGTTGCACTGGCTGGGATGATCGTCTTTGCACCTTGGCCTTGGTAGCCGCTTACAAGACCATTTATCTCAAATGTCGGCCTTGCCCAGATCCTCTCGAGCAGCGAGAAGCCTTCTTCGCCAAAAAGTCCCTTTGCTCCAAGCTCCCTTATCAACGTACCCTCGTCGTATCCTAAAGCTTGGATATTCCGTCTTTCCCAATCACTTAGGGGTAGGACGTCATCATATATGCCTGGTATCCTGATACGGCCATCTGTCCCAAGGCATCTTGCCAGCAACCAGGCCAATACCATTGCAGGGTTTGCAACTGCCCCACCGTACGTGCCGGAGTGCACGTCCCTTGCAAGGGCCTTTACCGTGACCTCCATCGCCACTATTCCCCTCAACCCGTAGGTCAGTGCTGGGGTCTTCTGGTCATACATGGAGCTATCAGAGACCACCACCGCCTCAGGCCGCAAGGCCTTGTCTGTATCGAGGAACCTGCTTAGGGTATCACCGCCCGATTCCTCCTGCCCTTCCAGCAGAAAGACTACCGTACAAGGCAGACCGCCGTGGGTACTCAAAATCGCTTCGACCGCCATTACATGCGCGTAGAGCTGACCCTTGTCATCGCTAGCCCCCCTAGCCCATATGTAACCATCCTTTAACACTGGAGAGAATGGGTTCGTCTGCCACTGATCGAGCGGGTCCTCGGGTTGGACATCATAGTGGCCGTAGATGACTACCTGACGCTGATCTGTCCCCTTTGCGATGCCCACCACCACAGGCTGGCTCCCTTCGCCCCAAAGGGTCGCCTGGAGGCCCAGACGTGCCAGTCTCTGCTCGAGCCAGTGTGCACAAGCAATGGTATCTGGGTCGTGATCAGGTTGTGCGCTGACAGAGGGGAATGCGAGGAACCTGGACAATTCGTCTAGATATCGCTGGCGATTGGCCTGAAGATAGGCCTTGATTCGATCCATCTCCATGTCTTTGCCCTTCATTGCGTACTAGATCAACCCTTATCTGAATGCCCTCAGCAGGCTCCTTCGCACGCCTATCGGCCTGCCTTCTACAGGCACCAACAATCGCAATGCAGATCTATTGACCGCTATCTTCAGCGGCAGGTCCGGCCCTGGGTCCCCATCCATCTGGCATGGGATATCCTTGCTTGTGGCCTCTATGATAACCTGCCTGCAGGTGGCGTAAAAGACGTCTCTGCAGGCGATGTGCGACTTCAGCACGGTCATGATGGCATGCTTGACCAGGTGCAACCTTCCTGAACAGCGGTAGATGCATAAATCCAATAGGCCATCGTTGATGCGGGCCCTGCCCAGCAGATGTAGACCGAGGGCATACCTGGATATGTTGCCGACGAAGACCAGCCCTCTACCTGAAAAGACATCCTGGCCATCCATCTGCACAGATAGGGATGGGAACTTATAGCTCCAAAAGGTATGCCAAAGCGGCTCTAGGTAATCATAGTAGTCTATATGACCCCTTCGCCTCTGATTGACCCGCCTGACCACCTGGCCATCGAAGCCAACACCGACCACAGACGTAAAGCACCTGCCATTTACCATGCCCAGGTCCACGGTCTTGACCTGGCCGCGTTCGAATGTGGAGATGATACCAGCAAGCCTGTCATCCATGCCCACCTCGCCTGCCAGCAGGTTCTCTGTGCCCGTAGGTACGATCATCATGGGTTTGCCAGAACCCGCCATCCCGTCTGCTGCCTCCCTCACCGTGCCATCCCCGCCCGCGACTACAACCATCCGGCAGCTCGGGTCGGAGGCAGCCTTCTGCGCAAGGACCCTTGCATCACCTAGACAGCGGGTGTGCCTGATCTGAACGGCAAGGCCCTTTGCCTTGAGGTATCGCCAGAGTCCCTCCCAAAGCACCCTTCGGCCACCGTGGCCGGAACGAGGATTGACGATCAAGGTGATACTACCTTCGCATGGCTCCATCTAAGACCTGCCTTGTGGTGCGGCTTCAGCCAACATGGAAGCATAGCTCCTCGGGATATGGTGCAGGCCTTCCAGACCTAGCGCAATCTGTGCCTGACCTACCGCATCCTCGTCAGGCCCTTCGATCTCCACAAACCTGCCCAGACCATGGACCTCGTCCAATGAGACTAGGCAGTCCTTGACCTGCCAAAGCTGTCTTTGCTTACGGACCGTGATAGACCTGCGATACCCCAGCGCCTCCAGGATCTGGCCAAGTGCCTGAGGATCGTTGACCTCCACCTGTAACTCGTCCCTCACCTTGTACCTGGCAGGGTGCTTTGGGCCCTTGTAGCACAGGACAGTACGCCTGCCCCTTGAGCCCGATTCCTTGCGGACCCTAAGGCATCTGTCGCCACCTGCCAGGTGCCTCAGTGGATCGTCGTAATAATCGTCCTCTTGTTGGACCTGGCCAACTGGCTGTGCCCTCAGGTCTGTCAGCCTGGAATGAAGGCCCTCAAAGGATTGGACCTTCAGCTTTGCCTCTATCTCTATAGCCATAGTCAGTCACCTTTTAGACTAGTATGTTGACCAGTCGACCCTTGACGACGATTACCTTGGTGGGCCTACGACCTGCCAGTGCTGCGACGACCTTTGGGCTGGCCAAGGCCTGCTGCTGGACCTGTTGTTCGGTTGCCTCAGCAGATACGACTATCCTATCCTTTATCTTGCCACAGACCTGTACGGCCATCTCTACCTGCCTCTCCCTTGTCAGGCGCTCGTCATAGGTCGGCCAGGGCTCATATGCCAAAGTCTGCGTGTGGCCAAGCCTTTGCCAGAGCTCCTCTGCTATATGTGGGGCAAAAGGCGACAACAACAAGACGAATCTCTCAATGACGGTCCTGGGCCTTGTTGGGAGCTTGCTCACGTGGTTGACGAGGATCATCATCTGGCTTATGGCAGTGTTGAATGCAAGCCTCTCTATGTCCTCGGTGACCTTCTTTATGGTCTGGTGCAGCAACCTATTGGTCGCCTCATCCGGCTCGGCATCGGTGACTGCCTGACAGACCTGACCTGTCTGTTCATCGATGATCATCCGCCACGTCTTCTGGAGGAATCGATGGACACCTTGCAGCCCCTGTGTGCTCCAAGGCTTGATCGACTCCAGCGGTCCCATGAACATCTCATAGAGCCTCATGGAATCTGCGCCATATTCTGATACTACCTGGTCGGGATTTATGACATTCCCCCTGGACTTGCTCATCTTCTGGCCGTCTTCGCCTAGGATCATGCCCTGGTTGACAAGCCTTTGGAATGGCTCCTTGGTGGTGACGTACCCCAGGTCGTATAGGAATTTATGCCAGAACCTGGCATACAGCAGGTGCAATACGGCGTGTTCCGCCCCACCTATGTATAGGTCGACTGGCATCCAGTATCTCTGCTTTTCGATATCGCAGAAGGATCGGTCATTCCTCGGATCCAGATACCTCAGGTAGTACCAACAACTGCCTGCCCATTGTGGCATGGTGTTGGCCTCCCTCTTGGCGATGGTCCCGTCAGGCAGTTTGACATATAGCCAATCCTTGGCCTTTGTCAGCGGCGGTTCCTCTGTGCCTGTCGGCTTAAAGTCCTGCATGGGCGGCAATGTCAGGGGCAGGTCCTTTTCTTCGAGGCATACCCTGCTGCCATCTGGTAGGTGCAATATAGGAAATGGCTCACCCCAATACCTCTGTCTGCTGAAAAGCCAGTCCCTCAGCTTGTAGCTGACTGCCCTACGGCCAAGCCCGTGCTTCTCCAGCCAGGCCACTATGGCCTCCTTGAACTGCCTGGTGGCCAGACCGTCAAATCCGCCGCTGTTTATGGCGGTGCCGTCGCCTGTGTAGCACAGCTTTCCTTCCCTGACCAACTGGGCTGTTTGAGGATCAGGAGGCTCTACTACTTGGATTATGGGCAGGTCGTACTTCTTGGCAAATTCGAAGTCCCTTTCGTCATGCGCAGGTACGGCCATGATCGCACCGGTGCCATAACTTATCAAGACATAATCACCTATCCAGATAGGTATGCTGCGGCCATTAACTGGATTGATCGCGTACCCGCCTGTAAAGACACCGGTCTTTTCCTTTGCCAGGTCCGTGCGGTCCAGGTCGCTCTTTTCCGCTGCCTGCTGCCTGTAGGCATCCACGGCCCGGCGGTACTGGGCCGTAGTGACCTGATCGACCAATGGATGTTCTGGCGCCAGGACCACATATGTCGCACCGAAGAGGGTATCTGGCCTCGTGGTAAAGACCCTTATGAACCTGTCAGTGCCCTCTATCCTGAAGCATACCTCGGCGCCTATACTCTTGCCTATCCAGTCGGCCTGCAACTTCTTGATAGACTCGGGCCAGTCCAATTCCTCCAGGTCCGCAAGGAGCCTCTCGGCGTACTTGGTGATCCTGAGCATCCACTGCCTCATCGGCTTCCTTATCACAGGGTAACCGCCACGCTCGCTGCGGCCGTTTATCACCTCCTCGTTTGCCAAGACCGTACCAAGGGCTGGACACCAGTTGACAGGCACCTCTGCCTCGTAGGCGAGCCGGTGATCGTCCACGTACCTGCGGACCGCCTCCTTGCCTTGGGCCTTTATCTCCTCTGGTATCGGCAGCTCCTGTATAGGCCTTGCCCTCTGGAGTTGATCGTCGTAATAGCTATTGTAAAACTTGAGGAATATCCACTGTGTCCATTTGTAATAGGACGGGTCTGTGGTAGCAAGCTCTCTATCCCAGTCATAGCTGAAGCCCAATGACTGGATCTGCCTCTTCATGTTCTGGATATTCTTGGCCGTTGTGATGGCAGGGTCCGTCCCAGTCTGCACGGCATACTGCTCCGCAGGCAGGCCGAACGCATCCCATCCCATAGGATGCAGGACGTTGAAGCCCCTCATCCGCTTGTACCTTGCCACAATGTCGCTTGCGGTGTAGCCTTCGGGGTGGCCTACGTGCAGGCCTTGCCCACTTGGATATGGGAACATGTCCAGGACATAGTACTTGGGCCTGGAGCTATCACCATCTACTGCCCTAAAGGTCTTGTGCTCCAGCCAATACCTTTGCCACCTTGCCTCTATGGCCCTAAAGTCGTATGCACCTTTTCCAGAATCCATAATCCGACCCTGACACTAGAAACCAAGACCATAAGCATATACCCTGCCCCGACAAAGGTCCAGAGGCAAGGAAGATGGAGCTCCGCAAAATTGCAACTTAGTTGCATATCCTAGAACAACCCGTTACCATCCGACGTATTGCTTATGCAGATGCAAGCATACGAGCACCAAAGCGCCTCTTGTAGGCTTCGCCAGGTCGGCAGGGAGATACTGGCACACAGCCCATTTACCCTACTTGGGGCCTCCACAGGGCTGCTGGCGGTGTTGCTTCTCGGCAATACCTCCTTCGGGACTGCCCATGGCCTGTTTATGGTCTTTCATCCTGCACATGTCCTTTTCTCAGCGCTGGTCACCACCTCGCTCTACAGGCTGCGACAGGGGACCAAGAACCTGCCGGCAATAATAGCCATAGGATACCTGGGCTCTGTAGGCATAGCCACTCTGAGTGACTGTGTGCTACCCTTCTTCGGCGAGCAGCTACTTGGTGTGCCTGTACCTACGGAGGCCGCCGTACACGGTATGCATGCAGACAAGGGGTATACCTGCGGCCTTCATCTCGGTTTTATCGAGGACTGGTATGTGGTCAACCCTGCGGCCCTGGCGGGTATAGCCTTGGCCTATGTGTGGCCTCATACCAAGTTGCCTCATGCCATACACATACTCTTGAGCACCTGGGCATCTGCGGCACATATACTGATGAACCTGAGGTCTGGCCTCAGTGCTGGCCTGTTGTTGGGGATATTGGTGGTCCTGTTTATTGCGGTCTGGGTGCCATGCTGCGTCAGTGATATTGTCTTTCCCATGTTGTTCGTCAAGCCAAAAGGTCCGAGCGATGAGACCGGCTGCCAGCCCAGAGGATAGATCCGCTGTCAAGGCCCAGGCCGCTGGCATGCTCAAGGCCAAGGGCCTGTATAAGACAAGGGCCAGGTTGGCAGTGGTCGCCGTCCTATTGCGTTCTGACGGGCCCTTGAGCCACGATGCCATTGCACAGAGGCTCAGGCATAGGTACGACCGTGTCACCATCTACAGGACCCTGACAAGCCTTCAGAGGGCAGGCCTTGTGCACAGGGCCTTGACTGGTGCAAGGACCTGGCAGTTTGAGCTCAGCCGCAACTGCTTGGAGGACCAATGTCACCCACACCTGACATGTAACAGGTGCGGCAAGACGCGTTGCCTAGTGGGTTTGGTGCTGCCTATTGCGTGCAAGTCCTACAACGGCTTTGCAATACAGAGGCAACAGGTGCATTTTGAGGGCATCTGTCCAGAATGTGGTCAATCTGGTCAATAAGGCGAGTAATGATTGGCACCGTACTGCTGATCTCGATGATCGGCACCCTAGGGGCGTGCTCGCACGGTGCGCACCACCATCAGCAGGCAGATGGCCATCACTGTCTGCTATGCATCAATGTCCCGAACCTGCCCAATATCGCGCAGGAACTGGTTGGCTCGATCTGCCTGCAGGTTGATGGCCCTTGCTGGCCGCTGGTCTATGCAGAGCCTCGGCCTGTTTGCCTTACAAACCTCGGGATACACACCCCACGATCCCCACCTTTCGTCCTCTAGCTAGATAACTAGCCGATCTGTAGCTGCTAGGGTCCAATTTATCCATACTTGTGGAGATGGTATGTCATTATTGGCGATCTTTAGCATAACCAGCAGCCTGTGCTTGTCAGGATCCGCTGCACTAGCTGATCCATTGACGGCAGTGCAGTCACTCAATCCGGATGTCTCTGCAGTGCTGGACACGTACTGGCAGACCGATGACGTAAGAGACAGCACAGGCTCGCTGTTGGAGGCGATCGATGGTTTTGCCGGCACGCATGCCCATGAGCACCACCAGGTCGATGGTGGATTCAATATGAGACATTTGGAGCTCTCGTTCGATGGCTGTGTAGACCCCTATTTCAGGGGTACTGCCATAGCCGCGATCTTGGAAGACGGTGCAGAGATGGAGGTCGCACAGATCGAGACGCTAAGTCTGCCCCATGGTCTTAGGTTGAAGGTAGGCAAGTTCTTTAGCGACATCGGCTATCTGAACCCAAAACACTCCCACGAATGGGATTTTGTGGACCAACCACTTGTCTACAGGCTCCTATTAGGTGAGCACGGACTGAACGAGATAGGTGCCCAGGTCTCTTGGCTCGTGCCCACGCCGTTCTATATGTTGGTGGGTCTGGAGGCGCTACAGGGCAAGAACGAACATAGCTTCTCATATATCGGTCAAGACCCGCTGCCGGCCCGCGACGGTCCCAGGCTCTGCGTTGGTTGGCTGAAGCTCGCCCCTGGCATGGCAGGTGCGAATACATTGCATCTCGGCGGGTCCTTCGCCATCGGTCGGCACCAGGAGGCACGTGATGGCAATGAAGATGGCGACCCAGACCACTGGCTCGATGGTCAGACCGGGCTGTACGGCCTCGATCTGGTATACAAACGGGACTCTACCTTGCCGTACGGTCAAGGGGACCTGGCCATAGAAGCGGAGTATCTGTATCGCAACAAAAATATGCGGATCGTGGGCCATCTGCTCGACCGGAGCCTTGAAGGCAGGTGCAAGACCGATCGTCAGGACGGCTACTATATCCAGGCCGTATACGGCTTCGCCCCAAGGTGGCGGTGCGGGTTGAGATGGGATCAGGCTGGATTGACCAACAGCAGCAAGATCGAAGGATCGACTAGCAAGTCCTGGGACTCCAGCTGGCGGATCAGCGGATCCTGTGACTTTTGCCCTTCAGAGTTCTCGAGGCTCAGGTTCCAGTTGAGCAAGGCCAGATTGCGTGTGGCAGATACTGCTCAAGATGTGGTGGAGTTCATAGTACAACTACAGGTCTCTATTGGCGCACATGGTGCGCATGCCTTCTAAGGGGGTGAACCTATGCAGAACCTGATGACATCCATGATGCTGATCGCGATACCTCTTGCAGCACAGGCAATCGGCGCAGAGAAGATCAACATCGTGACGACCACAACGGACCTTGGGTCCATAGCTGGATACATTGCAGGTGATCTGGCGAGGGTGACCAGCCTTTGCCCAGGCAATCAGGACCCGCACTATCTACAGGTCCGGCCGAGTCTCATGATGGCAGCCCGCAATGCAGATCTGTGGATACGGGTCGGAATGGATCTCGAGATAGGCTGGGAAGGCCCGATCCTGGATGGTTGCCGCAATCCCAAGATAAGGCCTGGCCTACCTGGCCACCTGGATGCATCTGCAGATGTGCTGAGATTGGAGGTGCCGACACAGAGGATATCCAGGGAGTTTGGGGATGTACACCCTCAGGGAAACCCTCATTATTGGCTGGACCCATACAACGGCCGGATCGTAGCAAGGACGATCGCACAGAGGCTTTCCATCCTGTTTCCAGTATATCAACAGGAGTTCCATGTCAACCTAGAGAGGTTCTGCAGCGAGCTGGATACGCGGATGTTCGGCGATCAGCTCGTCCGCCAGTTCGATCCTAATCAGCTATGGGCCAGGCAGATAGAAGGGACCCTCGACAGTCTTCTTGCGTCGCAGGGTAAGACCGACGCGATCGGCGGCTGGTTGGCTATGACTAGACCATTCCGCGGTCAAAAGATCGTCACTTATCACCGTAGCTGGGTCTATCTTGCCAATCGATTCGGCCTTGAGGTCGTAGCAGAGTTGGAGCCGAAGCCTGGGATCCCACCAAGCCCCCGCCATCTTGAGATGGTGGCAGGATTGGTAAAACAACATGGCGTAAAGTTGATCCTGCAGGAGCCATTCTACAGCACGAAGGCAGCCAGGTGGATCTGCGATAGGACTGGCGCCAGGTTGGTCGTTGTTGCCAATTCAGTGGGCGGTCAGGAGGAGGCAAGGGACTATCTGGCATTGATCGACCTTGTCGTCAGGCAGGTCTGTGCGGCATTGGGGGGCAATTGATATGACCGATACACCCATCATCCAGTTGATCGACGTCAGCATTGCCTACAATGGCCAGATGGTATTGAGGCATGTGAATCTGCTGATACCCAAGGGAAGGCTCTTGCTTTTCATTGGGCCCAATGGGGCTGGAAAGACGACGTTGCTCCGTGCGATCGTAGGGCTTGTGCCCATATGCAGCGGCAAGATCGTTACGCCATTTGATCGATCTAGACCCGCATATGTCCCGCAGCAGAAGACACTAGACCCGTTATACCCTGTATCTGTACGAAGGATCGTCCAGATGGGATTACATCGCCAACTGGGCTGGTGGAAGAGGCCTGACCAGCAGGCCAATGCCAGGATAGATCATGTGCTTGATTGGCTTGGCCTGACAACCTTTGCGGACAAGGTCTTCGCAGAGCTTTCTGGCGGGACGCGACAGAAGGTCTTGCTTGCCAGGGCCCTCGTCAGCGGGGCCGACGTCTTGGTCTTGGACGAGCCTACATCGGAGCTGGACGAGAGGTCGGAACAGGAGGTACTCAAGTATCTCAGACTGATCTGTACCGAGCAATCCAAGACGGTATTGCTTGCCTTGCACGGTGTACCTATGGCCACTGGCCTTGCTGACCTGATCTGCCAGGTAGAGCACGGCCGTGTCAGGGTCCTACAACCAGCCGGCATTGAGATACATAAGACGCAGGTCCAGTCATGCATGCAATAGATGTCATATGGCAGTTTCCGTATGCAGTGGCAGCCGGGCTCATCATCGCCACGGTCTGCTCCATCCTCGGAGTATTTGTCATCCTCAAACGCGTTGTGTTCATCGGTATCGCCTTATCAGAGGTGGCAGCCTGTGGCATAGCAGGATCGCTAATGCTGGGGTTATATCCATTAGTAGGTGCAGTGATCTTGACATTGATGGCAGTTGGTCTGTTGGCATATCCATATGAGCAACGCCGCATACCTAGGGATGGAGTGCTGGGCATCGTATTCGTGGCGGCCTCTGCCATGAGCCTGGTAGTTGTCTGGCGGAGTGGCTTTGGTCTTGCTGAGGTCAAGTCTGTGCTCTACGGCGACCTGATACTTGCAGGCCCAGCAGACCTGATCGTCATCGCATATATGCTCGGCCCAATAGGGTTGATGTATCTTGCGTTCAACAGGCCTATACTGGACTCGTTCCTAGACAGGGATGCCAGTTACGTGATGGGACTGAGGCCCGCGATCTGGGAATGGTTGTACTTCCTCCTCTTGGGTCTGGCCGTGGCAGTAGCCTCCAAGATCGCAGGCTCTATATTGGTCTTCTGTTATCTGGTCGTCTGTCCGGCAACAGGCCTTGTACTTTCCAAGAGGTTCTGGATGGTGATGTTGCTAAGCGCTATTTGTGCCGTCCTCGGCACCATTGCCGGCCTGGTTGCAGCCTTTGGGTGGGACCTGCCAGCCAATCAGACTGCATGTCTTTCTTGTTGTTCAATCCTGGTCATCGCAGCAGTGGTCATGCCCATCTGGCGGAAGGCCATTGCCGCCTTTGCTAGGCACGAGGATAATACCCATGCCCATGCCTGAACCTACACAGACAGAGGTAATCCTGGAGAGCATCTGCGATGGGGTCTTCACCATAGATAGAGACTGGCGGATCACCTGCTTCAACAGGGCTGCAGAACTGATCACTGGCATCAGCAGGGACCAGGCCATGGGCCGCAATTGCTTTGATGTCTTCCATTCGAGCATGTGCGAGGGTGGGTGTCCTTTGAGGCAGACCTTTCAGACCGGCAAGGCGGTCATAGGCCGGTCGGGCTTTATCGTCACTGCAGACGGCAGGCGGATACCGATAAGTGTCTCTACTGCCCTCTTGCGCGACAGCAACGGCAGCATTATCGGTGCAGCAGAGACGTTCCGAGACCTCAGCGTCGTCGAACAGTTCTACAAGCACGTCACCGGCAGATTCACCATCACCGATGTAGTAACCTGCAGCCCTTCCATGCTCAGGATCCTTGAAAGGTTGCCTCAGCTCGCGACCAGCGATAGTACGGTGCTGCTGCTAGGTGAGACCGGCACGGGCAAGGAGCTGCTGGCCCGTGCGATCCACAACCACAGCAAGCGGAAGGATAAGCCATTCGTGGCGGTGAATTGCGCTGCCCTACCCGATACGCTCCTGGAGTCGGAGCTATTCGGGTACAAGAGGGGTGCATTTACCGGCGCGGATAGGGACAAGCCTGGCAGGTTCGACCTTGCACAAGGAGGGACGATCTTCCTGGATGAGATTGGAGATATCAGCCCTGCACTCCAGGTTAGGCTCCTGAGGGTCTTGCAGGAAAAGGTTTATGAGCCCGTAGGTAGTACATCTGCGGTAAAGGCAGACGTGCGTGTCATTGCAGCGACCAATCGTGATCTGGCCGAGCTCATAGATGAAGGCCGTTTCCGCAAGGATCTATACTACCGTCTCAATGTCATAACGATAAAGCTGCCGCCATTGCGGGATCGAAGAGAGGATATACCGTTATTGATAGATCATTTCATCTGGCGATTCAATCAGCTCATGGGCAAGTCCATTGCCGGGCTCGGCCCTGAGGCCATGCAATTGCTGATGGCCTATGATTACCCTGGCAATATAAGGGAGCTCGAGAACATCATAGAACACGCCTTTGTCATGTGCGATAAAGGATCGATACATATCCAGCACCTACCCGAGTACCTGACCCAAGAGTCTGCAGACCAAAAGGCCGGCAAGGACATAAGGTCCGTCAGACGCAGTGCAGAGGCCCAGTTGATACTCGATGCCTTGAGGCGCAACAACTACAACCGTCTTGCCGCTGCAAGGGAGCTCGGCATGCACAAGAGCACCCTCTTTCGCAAGATAAGGGTCCTTGGTATCGAGGTCCCGAGGCGATCGAGAGGATCAGGCGAGCCACAAGGTCGCGGTATTGCAACCTGAGGAAGGCAAGGAGTAGCAGGTATGCGACCAAATAAGGGCCCAGGTCATCTTCTTTGCATGCAGGCCCAGTTGGCACAAGGATTGTACAAGTCGAGGCAGAAGGTCTTTAACGATGCGGTTGGCAATAGCGATCTGGAATGACAGGGTCTCACCGGTATTCGATGCATCCAAAGAGGTCGAGCTTCTGGATCTCGACGGCGTTGAGATCAAGGCCCGCTCGACCCATCAGATACCTCAAGATGACCTGGTGGCCAAGGCAGCATGCCTTGGCCGGTTGGGCGTGGATGTGTTGATCTGTGGTGCGATCTCCCAGCCGCTGGCATGGCTGCTGACCGGGCGCAGCATAAGGATCATACCATTTGTGACCGGCAGCATCGAGGATGTGGTCGACAGATTTCTGGCAGGCAGACTGCCAGACCCGCAGACGACCATGCCCGGTTGCTGCGGTCGCAGATGGCGGTCTGGCCGCGGCAAGGGCTGGGGTTGGCGATTCGGGTATTGATATGCATGGATCTTTGAAAGGAGGTGTCAGTTATGCCTAGAGGTGATGGTACAGGTCCTTTTGGTGCTGGTCCTATGACAGGCAGGGCCGCCGGTTACTGCGCCGGATACGGCGTACCAGGTTACGTGAATCCGGTACCAGGTCGTGGCCTTGGCCGGGGGTTCTGGGGTGGCGGCAGGGGCTGGAGACATTGGTTCTATGCCACTAGTCTGCCTAGATGGGCCAGATTCGGTGGGCCGTCTGCGTTCTGGGGTCCGTTCTCGGGCCAAGCTGGATCCGAGAAGGATATCCTGAAGGCCCAGGCAGAGGCGCTCCAGTCGCAGCTAGACCAGATCCGCAGCAGGCTTGAGGACCTGGAAAAGGACCAGACCAAGTAAGACGATGGTCCTGCGACAGGCTCGATGGCCTGTCGCAGGACTATACAGTTTTGCATCCTGGAACAAAAGGAAAGGACCATGAAGATAGCTGTTGTGGCCACAGGAAGGACACTGGATAGTCCATTGGACGATCGGTTTGGAAGGGCAGAACATCTGATCCTCTATGACCTGCAGTCTGACGCCTTCGATGTGATAGACAACAAGCCCAGCCTCGATACCGCCCAAGGTGCTGGCATACAGACCGCTGAGGCGGTCATAAGATCTGGGGCACAGGCGGTCATTACCAGGCACTGTGGTCCCAAGGCCTTCCGTGTGTTGAAGGCAGCAGGCATCAAGGTATTCATGAGCCAGGCCTCGACGGTCGCAGATGCCATAGAGTCATTCAAGGGCGGGGATCTACAAGAGGCCCACAAAGAGGATGTCCCAAGCCACCAGGGTCGCTCGTAGTACTACCCAATCCTACCATGTGAGCAGATGATGTTGGGATTCAGGTTGATGGCCTTAGCATTCTGTATCAGGGACCTATTACGGCCCCCTATTAAGGTATTGGAGCAGGTGGGCATAGGTTCCGGCATGACCGTGTTGGACTTCGGTTGTGGGCCTGGGGGGTTCACTATTGCTGCTGGCATTCTGGTCGGGCAGCGAGGCCATGTGTATGCCCTGGATATAAACCCACTTGCCCTCAGATCCGTGCAAAGGAAGGCCCGCGGCAAGGGCCTGCATAACATCGAGACCATCAGTCCTGACAGGATCCATTTGATCGCCGACCGCTCAGTAGATGTGGTCTTGCTCTATGACGTCTTACACGAGCTCGATGACCTGAAAAAGGTCCTCCAGGACCTGCGGCGGGTGCTCAAGGATAATGGCATCTTGTCGGTGGATGATCACCACCTCTGCGAGGATGCGATCATATCCAAGGTTGGTGCTGACGGTTTGTTCAGGATCCGCGGCCGGACCGGCAGGATCATCCATTTTGCACCGGTCGATAGATTCGGGGGCCGCAGATGATCCTGGCGATCGCATCAGGAAAGGGTGGTACCGGCAAGACAACCATCGCAGTGAACCTTGCATGGGTATGGGGCCAGAATGTTCAATTGCTGGACTGCGACGTGGAGGAGCCTAACGCACAGCTGTTCATAAAGGGCACTTGTATCTGCCAGGAGGTCGCCAGTATCCCTGTACCTTCTGTAGATGAGTCGGCTTGCGACGGCTGCGGAGAGTGTGGGAGGTTCTGTGCATATCACGCCATCGTATCGCTAGGGACCAAGCCCATCGTGTTCCCAGACATGTGCCATGGCTGTGGCGGTTGCATGATGGTCTGTCCTAAACAGGCGATCACCGAGGCGGGGTACAGGATCGGTACGGTGGAGGTATTTGAATCAGGACAGGTCAGGTTGGTACAAGGAAGGTTGGACGTTGGTAGACCCATGGCCCCACCTTTGATCCGCGCAGTAAAGGCCAAGATCGACAGGCAAAGGCAGGTCATATTGGACGCGCCACCAGGGACTTCATGTCCGGTGGTTGCTGCTGTGAGGGGTTGTGACCTTGTGCTATTGGTGACAGAGCCGACGCCATTTGGTCTGAACGACCTTCGTCTAGCGGTCCAGATGGTCCGAGGGCTCGGTCTTGCACATGCGGTCGTGATAAACCGTGTCGGCATCGGCGATGACAGGATACACAGATTCTGCCAGGAAGAAGGTATACCAATACTCCTTGAGCTTCGTGAGGATCGACGCATAGCCCAGGCATATTCCAGGGGTGAACTGGCGGTTGATGTACTTCCGGAGTACGGAAGGTCGTTTGAGGCCCTAGTGGAAAAACTATCGGATCTTGCCTTATCTGCGTGATGCCTTGAGGACCTACCCGATGAACGAGCTAGTCATAATCAGCGGCAAGGGGGGCACTGGAAAGACCAGCATTGCTGCGTCACTTGCCATACTGGCCGAACGGCCTGTTGTCGCGGATTGCGATGTGGATGCGCCAGATCTTCACCTTCTGCTCGAACCGAGGGTAGAGAAGGCTCACAGGTTTCTTGCTGGATTGCAGGCCACCATCCGCCAACAGGATTGCATGGCCTGCGGCAAGTGCCTGGCACTGTGCAGGTTCGATGCCATCCGGCCCCCTGGCAGATCTGCGGCTCAGGCAGCCTTCTCGGTTGACCCGATTGGCTGTGAGGGATGCGGTGTATGTGCAAGGTGGTGTCCAGCCAAGGCCATAGATATGCTGCAGCGAGATTGCGGACAGTGGTTCGTATCCAGGACCCGTATAGGTCCGATGGTCCATGCGCAGTTATCTGCGGCATCGGAGAACTCGGGCAAACTGGTGGCGACCGTCCGAGATGCTGCCCGCAAGATTGCACAGGCCGAAGACCGCAGGCTTATCATCGTGGATGGCCCACCTGGGATAGGTTGTCCAGTGATAGCCTCGGTAACAGGTGCAACAAGGGTACTGATCGTCACAGAACCGACAGTTACTGGCGAACATGACCTCGAGCGGGTCATAGCCTTGACCAATCACTTTGCTATCCCTTCGGCGGTCTGCGTCAACAAGTGGGACCTCAATGCCCAGGTTACCGAACGGATAGAGGAAAGGGCAAGGCAGCTTGGGACCAGGGTTTTGGGGCGAATAAGATACGACCCCAAGGTAACCAGTGCACAGGTCGCTCAAAAGGCCGCGGTGGAGACCGATACACAGGCAGGTGAGGATATCCGCAATCTGTGGAGAGGCCTGAAGGGCGACTGGGGCGCGTAAGGATCGTCGACGGTTTCGAAGGAACATATCCAATGTCAGCAAGGTGTCAATGAAGGAGTGACAAGATGAAAATAGCTATACCCATTGCAAGTGGAAGATTGTGTGCACATTTTGGAAATTCTGAACGGTTTGCGATCGTGGAGGTGGATCCAGGCCAAAGGCAGATCCTGGATCGCAAGGAGATAGAAGCCCCTCCACACGAACCTGGTCTATTACCCAGATGGCTGGCAGAACACGGTGTAGATGTAGTGATTGCCGGCGGCATGGGCCATCGTGCAAAGGCCCTTTTTTCGCAAAACCGGATCACAGTGGTGGTTGGCGCACCTGCGCTAGGGGTTGATGAACTAGTGTCCCAATACCTTGCCGGCACCCTGAAGACAGGCGAGAACATCTGTGACCACTAGCCACGATCATGGCTGCCGTACAAGGATCACGCTCCTTGTAGAAGACGAGTCATCGCGTCCAGACCTGGTGGCAGAACACGGCCTCTCGATCTGGGTCGAGGCATACGGCCTGAAGATCCTGTTTGACACAGGCCAATCGGACGCATTCCTGGCCAATGCCCGTACGTTGGGCTTACCTGCGGCTAGTGCAGATGCCCTGGTCCTCAGCCACGGGCATTATGACCACACAGGTGGTCTTTCAAACCTGGGCGATATTGCCTTGCCCCTGGGTATCTTCCTGCACCCCGCTGCCTTGCAGCCAAGATACAGGCGTACGGTCGGACCTGAATACAAGCCGATCGGGATGCCGCTTGCTTCGAGGCGGTTCATCGAAAAGGCTGCGGTCAAGATCACATATACCCAGGATCCTCACTGGATATCACGGCAGATCGGCATAACAGGCCAGATACCACGCCAGGTGCCATTCGAGGATCCGGGTGGGCCATTCTTCTTGGATCCACAGCTGACACGGCCAGACCACATCCTCGATGATCAGGCCATGTGGGTGCAGGCCAAGGAAGGATTGATCATCATACTGGGCTGTGCTCACGCCGGGGTCGTCAACACGATCCAGAAGGTAATGTCGTTGACCGGGTGCGACAAGGTCCTTGCCGTGATAGGTGGGATGCACCTGGCTGGTGTATCTATGGATAGGCTCGAGGCCACCACAGAGGCCATGCGGGCGTTCGATATCAAGGCCATCATGCCATGTCATTGCACAGGCACCTACGAGGCCAGCTTCATGGCCCAGCAGCTTGGCTCAAGGGTGAGGCTCGTTTCGACCGGTTCACAGATCCTGTTTGACAATGGATCCTGATTAGGATAGATTACTAAGTGCTTTTGGTCCGAGATAGTGACATGAAAGGAGACACATATGGAACAGGAAGTCACAAGGTTACCGCTCATTGGCGATACTGCCCCTTCGTTCAAGGCAGAGACCACCCAAGGCCCTATCAACTTCCCAGAGGACTTCAAGGGCAAATGGGTGGTATTCTTCTCACATCCAGCAGACTTTACCCCGGTCTGTACCACCGAGTTCATGACGTTTGCATCGATGCAGCCTGAGTTCGAGAAAAGGAACTGTAAGCTCCTGGGCCTGTCCATCGATAGCACGTATAGCCATATCGCGTGGCTGAGGACGATCAAGGAGAAGATCGAGTACAAGGGCATGAAAGGGGTAGAGGTCAATTTCCCTGTGATCAGCGACCTGACGATGGAGGTCTCCAAGAAGTTTGGCATGCTTCAACCAGGGGCGAGCAACACGCAGGCCGTACGTGCGGTATTCATCATAGACCCTCAGGCAAAGGTGAGGGCCATACTTTACTATCCGCTATCCAATGGCAGAAACATCCAGGAGATCTTGAGGCTGCTTATAGCCCTACAGTACTCGGATCAGTACAAGATCGCGACCCCTGCGAATTGGCAGCCAGGTGACGACGTGATCGTACCTCCCCCTGGTTCCTGCGGCCAGGCCAAGGAACGCGTCGAGAAGCCAGGCCCAGATGTCAAGTGCCTTGATTGGTTCCTATGTCTGAAGAAGTGCCCCTCAGGGAAATAGCCCTTGATAGAGGGCAGGCAAGGGATGCCAAGGTCTGATAGGGCCTGAAGCCTTCGGTTCTCAAAGCCTGGGCGCACCCCGCAAGGTGCGCCCCCCTTCTTATGGTGAGGCAGTGCGGATCGTCCAGAACCGGTGGCCTTCCCAAATGCTGCCGCAGGGTAAGTATCTTTGTCCGAGCCTAGACCTCCTGTCGCTTGACTCGAATGGATAGAACAAATCTTGAGTCGAATTATGTTGACCAGAATAATTCGAACCAATATTATAATAGATCGTATTATGACCAAGGCCTAGTAACAAGGAGATGTTTGGTGCCGAGCAATAAGACCCTAGACAAGATCATCGAGTTTGCCAGGGGGCTAGAAGGCATAGAGCCGGGGCTCCTCAGGGAAGGCCTCGAGATCGCTGATCTCCACCGTAGGCTGGAGGCTGCCATCGAGCAGTTGCTAGCAGGGGTAGGGCTCAATTTCACACAGCTAGAGATCCTTGAGGTCTTGTTCCACAACCAGGACACGGCCTTGACACCGGCGATGCTATCTGAAGAGGTGGGCCTGAGCCGCTCTGCCATGACCAGTGCATTGGACGGACTCGAGCGGCTTGGTTACACCACAAGGCTGCCGCACCCCAGCGACAGGAGGATGCTCGTGGTATGCCTGACCGAGCAAGGCAGGCAATTTGCAGGTCAGATGCTGCCACTGCGATACCAGAAGCTTTGCAAGGTAATCGGGACCCTTTCCAAGGAATCGCGTGCCTTGCTGCTGCAAACATACAAGGATGTCTTGGGGCTATTGACAAAGGAGGGACAGGTCTGATGGCCAATAGGTTAGACAACATCCTGACCGGCCTCTTGTGTATCTGGGCGGCCTTTGCATGGGCAGGCTGCGGCAGTGATAGGGGTATTTATAGTTCGCTATATTCCAGCAGGCAGTCAGCCTATGAAAGATGGAGGCAAGGCACTTCAACGGACGCAAATGTGCCCACCCTTTCCGGCACCCTATCCATGAAGGATGCGATAAAGCTCGCCCTTGTATACAGTAAACCCCTGATGGCTGCACTGCAGGACAAGGAGGTGGCTAAGGGCCAGGTGCAAGAGGCATACGGCCAGGCCCTGCCCATGGTCTCTGGTGTCGCTAACTACACACGGATGGATGAGCTGAGGGGGTTTGAGCCCAAGGGCTTCCCTATCCCTGGTGGCAAGATCACCTTTGGCGAGTTGGACAACTACTCCGCAGGCCTGCAGGTCCGCCAACCCGTTTATCGCGGCGGTGCCATAGCCGCTGCGATCAAGGCAGCCCAATTGTATGCCTACCTGACGGACCACACGGTCCGGCAGGCGGTCCAGATGACGATATTCGAGGTGGCAAGCAACTACTATGACGCACTGCTTTCCCAGCGGCTTTATGAGGTCTCGAGGGATGCAGTCATTTCTGCCGAGGCACACCTCAAGGACGTCCAGGCCAAGGCCACACAGGGTCTGGCATCGCGGTTTGATATACTCCGTGCCGAGGTGGATGTATCCAACTTCAGGGCAGAGATGATACAGCAGCAGAACCGTCTGCACCTAGCAAAGGCACGCTTGCTGAAGGCCATGGGCGTCTCGCAGCAGGCGGACATCGAGCTGGCAGACGATCTGACCTACGAGCCTATAAGGCCGGTCTTGGAGGAGGCCGTCAGGATCGCCCATCTGAATAGGCCAGACCTGTACCGCGCGGAATTGGGCGTGCGTCTTCAGGAGGAGGCCGTCAGGATCGCCAAGAGCCGCTACTGGCCTACCATCGATGCGGTATTCAACTACACTTGGGCAAGGCCAGACCCACACTATTCCACAGATACCTGGGGCGACCAATGGACTGCTGGCCTACAACTGGAGATCCCCATCTTTGATGGATTCCGCAGGGAAGGCAGGATCCGCCAGGAGAAGGCAGCCCTACAGAAAAGGCGTCTGGAGCTGCTCAATACCGAGGAGACTGCGTTGCTGGAGATACAGCAGGCCTTGCTCAGCCTGCGGGATGCAGAGGAGTTTGTAGAGTCCCAAAGGCTCAACCTCCAGAGGGCCCAGGAGGGCCTGAGGCTAGCAGAGGTTGGCTATCGAGAAGGCGTAAACACCGAGGTGGAGGTGGTTGATGCCAGGTCGGCCCTGACTAGGGCAAGGGGCCTCTACTATCAGGCGATATATGCCCACACCATGGCCAGGCTCATGCTTCAGAAGGCAATGGGGATATTGGGCCCCCAGGCACAGGATGCCGTCGATGTCGGCCAGGTATCGGTCGAGCCTGGCCGCATACCAGGATTCAGCACCGATGGCCAGGCTAGACCAGACTCTGGATCCGGCCAGGAAGGACTGGCTACCAAGGGCATAGACTAGATCGATCAACAAGGAGCGAAGATCAGATGAGACCGATATCGAAAAGGTTGATGACCATTGCCTTAGTCGTTGCGATCGTACTAGCGGGCATCTGGGCCTTCTGCTATGTCCAGCAGAGGTCCAGGCCGGCCAATCAGCAGCAAGATGAGCAGGTGGCCCGTGTCGTGACTGCTATAGTCAAGACCGATCGGATAGAGCAGACCGTGACCCTGACCGGTGAACTGAAGGCCATCGCCAGCGTGGATATCAAGCCGAAGATCTCTGGCCGCCTCGAGCGTCTTGCGCTGGAGGATGGCACAGTGGTGGTCGAAGGAACGCCGGTCGGCAAGGGGCAGGTAGTGGCAGTACTGGAGCATCACGATCTACAGGCGCAGGTCGCTCAGGCCCGCGCTGCATTGGAGACGGCAAGGGCCGCAGTCCAGGCGGCCGAGGTCAACTTGAAGGACGCCCAGCGGGAGAAGGACCGTATGGAGAATCTGTTCATTCAGGGTTCTGCGACCGAGCAACAGAGGGACAGGGCATTGGCTGCATATGACCGGGCAGTGGCGGGGCTGGCACAGGCGAAGGCCCAGCTCGCTCAGGCCCAGGCAGCACTGGATCTGGCAGAGGTTACATATAATGAGGCCTTCCTTCGCTCGCCCCTGGCAGGCGTGGTGACTGCCAAGTATGTCGATCCTGGCACGATGCTGAGCCCAGCAACACCTGTCTTGCAGGTCCAGACCATCGAACAATTGAAGTTCCTTGTGGCCATACCTGCTGAGTTCCTGCCCAGGATAGACCCTGACAAGACCAGCGTCGATGTAGAGGTCAGTGCCTATCCAGGCCGTGTCTTCAAGGCGCGGATCGCACAGGTCTATCCTACGGTCGACCCTGGTACCAGGACCGCTACATTGGAACTGCTGGTGGAAAACCAGACGGACGGACGCGGGAATTACCTGCTGCGGCCCGGTATGTATGCCACTGCAAGGGTGGTCTTGGCCGCCAAGGCACAGGCTGTGGTTGTACCGGCTGATGCCCTGATCAGGCTGCTTGGCAAGTATTATGCCTTTACCGTCAAGGACGATAAGGCCGTCAGGAAGGAGGTCACACTAGGCATCCGCAGCGGCCAGGTTGTGGAGGTCATCAGCGGCCTCAGTGCAGGGGAGGAGCTTGTGATCAGTGGTCAACAAAGATTGATAGACGGGGTCAGGATAGAAAGGGTCGAGCAAGACCTGACAGGAGGTCAGGGCCAATGAAGCTACCAGAGATAGGTGTAAGACGCCCAATACTGACCATTATGGTCTTTGTGGCGATCCTGATAATAGGGGTCGTATCGCTGACCATGCTGGCAGTGGACATGATGCCCGAGATAGAGCCGCCGTCCATAAGTGTCATAGCGCCATGGCCTGGGGCCAGCGCTGAGGACGTAGAGACAAAGGTCACACAGGAGATAGAGAACCAGCTCAGTATCGTCAACAATCTCGACGAGCTCCGCAGCACGAGCAAGGAGAACCTCTCTGTGGTGACATGCAAGTTCGCTTGGGGCACGAACCTGGATGAGGCCGCAAACGATATCCGCGACCGGTTAGACTTTGCCCGCAGGAACCTCCCAGATGACGTCGAGGACATAACCATCTTCAAGTTCAACACCTCAATGATGCCCGTACTGTTCTATGCAGTCACAGCAGAGGAGAGTTGGGAAAGGCTCTATGACATAGTCGACGACCAGATCAGCGACCCATTGAAGAGGTTGTCAGGTGTCGGTGCAGTCCAGATCATGGGCGGCCTGCGAAGGCAGATAGATGTACGCCTCGATCGATCCAAGCTGGCAGGGTACGGCCTGACACTGCAGGACATAGCCAATGCACTGCGCGCAGAGAACCTGACGCTGCCAGCTGGCACCATAAAGATCGGAACGATCGAGTATACCATCCGCGTCCCAGGCGAATATCAGACACCAGAGCAGATAAAGGATATCGTCATCAAGCGTGCCAATGGTGCCATCGTGTATCTGCGGGATGTGGCAGAGGTGGCAGATAGCTTCAAGGAGGAGCAGCGGATCGTGGAGGCAGACGGAAGGCGGGCCCTCTTGGTCCTGGTGCAGAAGAGGTCTGGGGCAAATACCGTACAGGTCTGCGATGCAGTAAAGGCGGAGATGGATAGGATCCTCAAGAAGTTGCCCCCGGATATCCAATTGGCCTTAGTGATGGATTCGAGTGAGTTTATCGTCCAGGCCGTCCGCAATGTCACAAACACCGTCCTGTGGGGTGGGCTCTTCGTGATATTGACCACCTTTGTCTTCCTGCGGAATGTACGGTCATCGCTGATCATCATATTGACCATCCCATTTTCCCTGATCATAGCATTTGCGTTCATGTTCCTGATGGGCTGGACGATCAACATCATAAGCCTGTCATCCCTTGCCATCGCCATCGGAATGGTCGTGGACAACGCGGTAGTAGTGTTGGAGAACATCACCAGGCACGTGGAACGTGGCGAGAAGGTCCGGGAGGCATCGATGTTCGGCAGCGAGGAGGTGGGGCTTGCCATAGCAGCAAGTACACTGACCACGGTCGTCGTCTTCCTGCCGCTGGTCTTTCTGACGGGCATAACCAGTATATTCTTCAAACAGCTAGGCGCGGTGGTCACCATCACCCTACTTGCGAGCCTGTTCTGTGCGCTGATGCTCACGCCGATGCTCTGCTCAAGGCTCGTCAGGCCTGTATCCAAGGTCATAGGCCGGATGGGTCCATTGCAAAGGCTCGCTGCTCGAAGTGAGCGATATTTCAAGGCCTTGGAGCAAGCTTATGCACTCTTGCTCGGCTGGGCCCTCAGGCACAGGACCACGGTCATCCTTGTGGCAATAGCTGCATTCATGGCGGCATTGGTGCTCGTGCCTTTGATCGGCAGCGAGTTCGTACCGGATCAGGATACGGGCGACCTGCAGATCACCGTTGAATTACCTGTCGGTACCAGGGTCGAGACCACGGCATCCGTATGCAGACAGGTCGAGCGCGTAGCCCGTCAGGTCGCAGGACAAGGTGCCGTTCAACATAGCTTCTGGAGGTGTGGCCAAAGCGAGGAAGGGGTTACCACTGCATTCGGCCAAAAGGAGGGCTCTCATGTAGGCCTGGTCGGCTTGAAGCTGGTACCGAAGCTGGCCAGATCCAAGAGCGCAAAGCAGATCGGCCAGGAGGTGGCAGACCAGATAAGGGATTGGCCCCAGATCGTCAAGATCCAGGTCTCTGCTGCCAACATGATGCAGAGTATCCTATTAGGCGGCGGAAAGCCCCTTTCCGTAGAGATCCTCGGCAACGACCTGCAGGCCACGGATAGTATTGCCAAGCAGATCCAGCAGATCGCCTTACAGGTCCCAGGTGCAAAGGATCCTACTATCAGCCGCGACCTTGGCAGGCCTGAACTGACCATAAGGGTGGACAGGCAAAAGGCCTCATCGCTCGGCCTGAATATCAGCAACGTCATAGACTCACTCCGGACGCTCTATTATGGCAAGGAGGCCACGAAGTTCCGCAAGGCCGACAAGGAATACGATATCTTCATGCGTCTCGATCAGGCGCAAAGACAATCGATCGCGGATATACTCAACAGCGAGATCATCGCACCCGGTGGCAGGCGGATCCGCCTTGACAGTATTGCAACCGTGGAAGAGACCTTGGGACCTGTTGAGATAGAGCGCAAGGACCAGCAGCGGATAGTGAAGGTCGATATAGACACATATGGCAGGACCCTGGGCGAGGTCTCTGCGGATATCCAACGACGCGTAGAGTCGGAGGTATTCTTGCCGCCCGGCGTGACGATCAACTACGCAGGTATGGTCAAGGAGCAGAGGGAGTCGTTCAGGTCGCTGGGATTGATGCTCGCACTGGGTATACTGCTTGTCTACATGGTCATGGCAGGACAGTTCGAGTCATTGTTGGACCCATTTGTGGTCATGTTCTCGGTGCCATTTGCATTCACAGGGGTCGCAGTCGCACTAGCCTTGACAAAGACGAGCCTGAGCCTGATGTCTTTCATCGGCATGGTGATGCTAGTGGGTATGGTGGTCAATAATGCCATCGTTTTGATCGACTACACCAACATACTGCGTGCACGTGGCCAATCCATGCTGGAGGCAGTGCAGAACGCAGGGCGTGACCGGCTCAGGCCTGTCTTGATCACGACGCTGACAACACTACTTGGGATGTTGCCTATGGCAACAAGCCGCGGTGAAGGGTCAGAGATGTGGCGCCCGTTGGGCATATCAGTGATAGGCGGGCTCTCGGTCTCCACCCTGGTGACGCTGGTCCTGGTCCCGACCCTGTATAGCATCTTTGCCCAGGCCAAGAGAAGATTCAGTTGAGGATAACGGTCATGAAGATGATATTAGCTATATACAATGTAGCGGTAGACGATGAGGTCATGCAGGCAGTACAGGCTGCCGGCGTAAAGTGCTATACCAAGTGGCCCCGCGTACATGGCCAGGGTTGCAGGACAGGTCCCAGGCTGGATGACCACATCTGGCCCGGTGCCAATTGCGTGACCATGATGGTGGTCCAAGACGAGCTTGCACCAAAGGTCATGGGGGTATTGAAGGAACTACGTCAAACCATAGGCCAGACCGAGGGAGTCAAGGCCTTCATGCTTAACGTAGAGCAGCAGCTCTAGATTGCCCCTGACGGCATTGGCGGCCTAGGCATCGAACCTGCCGTACTGTTACCACGATTTTCCAGGTAAGAGCGGTTTTTGTTTGCAAGGCGAATCGATCTGGTTAGAATTTGGTTTTAGTATTTATTACTAGGTCCAACTTAGTTGCCTTTGGAAAGGAGTCGAGTATGGAACTTGTATCGAGAAGACTGGTCGAAAAGGCAGGGGTCGATGTGGAGGAGTTGGTCAGGTTGCTTGTTACCAATGCGGCCGCAGAACTGACCACGTTCTACTACTACACCATCCTGAGGGTGAATCTTATCGGTATAGAAGGTGAAGGCCTCAAGGAGATCGTAGAGGACGCAAGGATCGAGGACAGGAATCACTTCGAGGCCCTTGTCCCGCGGATCTATGAGCTTGGCGGAAGACTGCCCGACGACATGAAGGAGTTTCACGACATGTCTGCCTGTCCGCCTGCCAGGCTGCCGAAGGACCCAAGGGACATAAAGGCCATTGTGAATGTCCTCCTGAAGGCAGAGCAGTGTGCAGTCAATGGGTACAACCACATCTGCAATCTCACTGCTGGCAAGGATCACAGGACCTATGACCTGGCCTTGGCGATCCTGAATGAGGAGATAGAGCATGAGGCCTGGTTTGCAGAGTTCCTGGCACATGGGCCTTCAGGTCACTTCAAGAGGAGGAGCATAGGCGAGTCGCCCTTTGTGTCCAAGTTCCTGCATCCATGAGGCTAGGAGGACCAGCCATGGCCTTCGTGGAAAGGAAAGGCGAGATCTGGCGGTGCCAGATCTGTGGCAACGTTGTCCAGGTCATCGAGGTAGGTGGCGGGCAACTGATCTGCTGCGGCGGGCCGATGACAAGGGTTAGTTCGGGCCCTGATCGCAGGTCCAGGTCCGACAAGTAGCTCAAGGTCGACTCCAGACAGGATGCCGAGGGCTTGACTGCCGCGGCCCATACGGTATATTTTCCTGCCTTCTCGAATCTTGGCAGGTATGGGTCAGCAGTTATGTGGATATACCTTGGCATCTTGTCTGCCCTGTTCTTGGGCATATATGACATAAACAGGAAGCACGCCCTGCGTGGCAACCCTGTCACGCCGGTGATATTGCTGTCTACACTTTCGGCCATGCCGCTGGTGTTGGCGGTGATAGTTTTCTCTAGGTTGGCTCCAGCTCTGATGCAACAGGCACATCTTTACGTGCCACCAGCGCCGTGGATCGCTCACCTGCATCTCTTGAATAAGGCAGCCATAGTGACCGCTGCATGGATACTGAGCTACTATGGGATGAGGGGTCTGCCGGTGTCGATAGCAGGTCCGATAGGTGCAACCGCGCCGGTCTGGACCCTCTTAGGAGCGGTTGTGCTGTTCGGCGAAAGACTTACTATGTCCCAATACGGAGGCTTTGCCGTGATGGGGATCTCATACGCCCTATTGTCTGCCATAGGCAACAAGGAAGGGGTCAGTTTTGCCAGCAACAGGTACGTACTTGCCGTAGTGGCCTCGGCTGTACTAGGTGCTGTAAGCGGCCTCTACGACAAGTTCTTGATCAACATCCTGGGGTATCACCCCCTGCTAGTCCAGGCATGGTTCATGATGTATCTGGTGCCCGTCACAGGTCTGGTCTTGCTTTGTCAATCGGCCTTGGAAGGCAGGTCGTGGAGGGATTGGTCATTAAGATGGCGATGGAGTATACCCGCTATAGGCCTGACCTTGGTGTTGGCGGATGTCCTGTATTTCAACGCCCTCGGCCTGCCCGGATCCCTGGTCTCTGTGCTTTCCATGATAAGGGCAGGTTCCGTGGCGGTCTCCTTCGTCCTGGCAGGGCTATTGTTCTGCGAGGCAAGGTTGACAGCAAAGGCCATAGCGCTGGTAGGTATCATGGCAGGTTTGTTCATTGTAATGCACACTACTGGCCATTGAGGGGCATAGGCAGTTGCGTACCGCAGGTAGATCAGATATGATTCCTAACTAGCTACCATCCTTGAAAAGGCAGAACGATATGGCCCGACTTGAAAAGGCAACACCGACCGCGAACTTCGAACGCATCTGCAGGCAAAACCGCATTAAGGCCACCCATCAGCGGATGGAGGTCTTCCGCGAGCTTTTCAACACAAAGGAGCACCCGGATGCCGAGACCATCTACCGCAGGGTCCGCAAGAGGGTTCCATCCATATCACTCGACACCGTCTACAGGACACTGCGGCTGTTCGAGGCAAAGGGGATCGTCATGAGGGTGGGGGCACTCGGCGATAGTGCCAGATACGACGCCACTGTGGACCTGCACCACCACTTCGTCTGTACAAGGTGCGGCGCAATCATTGACGCCGAAGGCCCTGGCATCGACCAGATTGCAGGGAGGTGGAAGGAGTGCAACTGCGGCCAGATACACTCGATCTACATCGAGCTCCGCGGGCTTTGCAACAAGTGCATGGCCAAGAAAGGCCGCCTAGCCACCTAGTGCGACCTTAGCACCCAGGTGGTCGGGCCTGGCCTCCAAGGCGGCACGAAGATGGTGCATGCCCTTTTCGGATTCCCCTACCCCCAGATAGCCGAGCCCGACAAGGTAATGGGCCTGAGCTTGCCGAAATCGTTGGGGTAATTGCCTGCCAAACGACTCGAAGAACTCGCCTGTCTTGGGGCTGTCCAATCGCTGCTTGCCAACAGCTATCAGCTGCCCAAGTATGGAGTCAGCCTGATCCTTTTGGCCCAGCTTGAGCAAGGCCATGGCCTGCCAGTATGCATCAGGGCCGATGGCATTTGCCCTACGACCTCCAGATAGCGTCCTGCCAGCCTGTTGCCATGCAAGCATTGCCCGATCGGGATCGCCCATTGCCTGGTATATCAGCCCCTTCCAATAATCGATCTCTGCCGTCTGGGAATTGGCACCGCGGGATTCGGATGGAAGATTATCTGGCACGTTGGCTGCCGATGTAAGGTCTGCCAATGCACGCTCATACTGGCCTTGATCGAGGAGCCTCCTTGCTCGCAGTATATGGGCGTTGACCCAAGTATCGGCAACGGTAAGAGACCCACCTTCCCAGACGGCAAACGGCCTTGCCATCATCAGTCCTATGGCCTTGTCATATCTTCCGACAAATACCAGTAACTCCACCAGTCGGCTTGTGGCATCGTCCCTTTGCATGACCACATCTTGGTTTGCCTCCAAGATCGCAAGCCTTTTGTTGGGGTCGGTACCTGCCATCTGATACAATTCATCGAGCTCAGCGAGATGCATGGCGTATCTGGGATAGGATCTGACCGCGGCCTCCAGTGAACCTATTGCCTTTTGGATCGAATCAGACCCACCCTGGTGGGCATAGGCAATCGCCAGGTTCCGGTGGACTATCGAGAATGTTGGATCCAATGAGGCCGAGCGTTGCCAGTAGTGGATAGCCCGTTGAGGCTGCCAATCGAAGAGGAGATTGCCCAAGTAATATTGCGCCTTTGCATCATTTGGGTTGGCCTGTATGGCCTCTTCGAGGATCTGGATCGCCTCATACTGGAAAGGAAAGACATAGCCTGCCGGTTGCTGCATTGCCTCGGCGCGATATCGCCTTGCTGTGGTCACGTTACCCTGCCGCATCGCCAGGTCCGCAAGGTAGTAGTAGACCAACGGAGAGGCCCCCTGCCCTGCCGCCTTCGTCGCCAGGGTTAGCGTCGCGTTAGCATCCTCCCAAAGCCCTGCATTTGCATAGTCCATGGCAGTCTCGAGTGCGGTGGCTGGATGATCCCTGAATGTACGCTCGATCTGTTTGGCCAGAAGAGACTTATGTTGTGCCAGCCATCGCTCCATCATGCCGGTGGTGTCGAGCGGATCGATGCGTTCGGCAAGCTGTACCACTGCAACCGCCTCCTTCCTCTTGCCCATGTGGCGAAGTACGGCAGCCTTGAGGTTGATTGCCCTCGTATTCAATGCCCCGGCCTCGAGGCAGCAGTCCAGAAGACTGAGTGCATCTGGCCAATCCTTTCGAATACATGCGATTTGGGCGAGGGTATAGAAGGCAGGTCCTTGCCATCGCACATCCCAGGTGGCCCTGTAGAGTACATCATATGCCTGGGCGAGCTTGCCCTGAATCTTCAATGCGAGCCCGTAGTAATAGAATGGCTCCGCATCCTTTGGGGTGGTGTAGCGGTCTGTGGACCTTTGTATGGCCCTTTGCAGGTGTGTTTGGGCATCAGAGAACCTGGCCTTTTTGATGTAATTGATGGCGACGGCGGTGTTGGTACGTATGTCGCAAGGATCCCTCCGGAGGGCCTGTTGCCAATAAGGATCTGGTTCGAAGGCAGGATTGTGGAACTGTTCGATCCGTAGGCCGGTAAGGTAAAGCCCTTCTATTGTCTCGATCTGGTCCGGCGCAGGAGGCGGTTCCACCGGCCTTGGCATTGGCAGCCTTTCGGTCCTAGCCGGAGAATATGCCACAAGCTCCCTTCCATGTACGCTTATCGATGCCTTGAGGGCATGTTTATTGACATCCTCAGGAAGGTCTACCCTCTTTGCATATGGTCTACCGGGGCTGATTGTGACTATTTCCTGCATGAGGCTTCGGCCTGCCAGCTCGAGCCGCACAAGGGCCTTGCGATGGAACCTTGTCGTGTAGAATGCAAGCATGGCGGTCCGATCATTGACATCGAGATTAACTGCTGCCTCTAGATTTGCGTTCTTTACACCACCTATAGCCCTGAATGGATACCAGTAGAAGGTAGCTTGTTTTGTCTCGTATGGCCCGAGCCAACTGTAGTCCGGTTGGTTGTCGCAATAGGCCCCTACCATAAGCTCCATATAGGGTCCGTCCTCGTCGGTCAGGATCCTCTCCCACATCCGCCCCCTTGGCCCGGTGCCCCACGTCCAGAGCTTCTTGCCAGGTACGATGTGGTGGTTGGCCACGATCATAGTACCTGCTTGTGCCAAATGGTCATAACCGGCAAGGAAGTCATCTTCGTAGTTCCAGGCAAACATGGAGTTCGCAGACCAGTGGTTCTTGTACCAACTGATGTCGGTCCCACTGCCGAAGTCTGCACCACCGTACCTGGAGGTGGCGATCGGCCATGTGGTAAACTCCCTCTTTGCATGGTGAGTGACGAACTGGGTTCCCGGCGGAAATATGACCTGATAGGCGTCGTTTACATGTATTGCTGCATTGGCAAAGCAGAGCATGCTGTTGGCTACTGGCGTCCGATTGATTATCCGCACGGAGGCCTCAAGTACACAGGTACCAGGTCTAATCGTATAGCCTACTGCCCATCGCATCCTGTGCCTGAGCTCCAGCTCCCCTACCCAGACGGTTGCGCTACCATCATCGTTGTGGACAGTCTTGTATTGTACAGGTAGCGTGCTGGTTGCCCTATGGTGATGTGGTATGTTCCATTCCAGCCCGCCAGATATCCAGGCCCCTATCAGGCCTATCAGTGCAGGCTTGATCACATGCTGGCGATACAAGAAGTTATAGCCATTGGTCTTGTCGACTGCTTCGAACACCCTACCGCCAACCTCAGGCAGTATCCCTATCCGGATGTACTCGTTTTCTAGATAGACCATCCTATATACCCTGTCCACCTTCTTGTTTGTAAGACGGTCATACAGCGGATAGGGATAGACCCTACCTTCTGCCCCTTGTGATGCCCTGCCAAAATAGAAGATCGGGTTTGGTTCTGCAGGTCCAAGTTCATAGGTAGGTATGACCACATCCCTCTCGTAAAGTCTTACCTGAGCGCCAGCAACCGTTGACAAGCTGCACAAGGCGACAACGGCCATGAGGACGCGCCTCGAAGGTCCTTGCGGTATCATGTCCTGGCTCCTAATCGTCATGCATGTAGTGCATTCTAAGGATGGCCTCTGGCCTGTCCAGTTCCCTCTTGACTGGAGGATCGAATTGCACCGGAGACCCTGTCGTATTACACTGGTGGCAGTCACTGGAGGTTGAGACATGAAGGCTAAGGTCAAGGGCACACTTATAGAATTGATCCAGGGCGATATCACGGACCAGCAGACTGATGCAATCGTAAACCCGGCGAACAGCCAGTTGTTGCTTGGTGGCGGGGTTGCAGGTGCAATCCGACGCAAGGGGGGACCTACGATACCGCAGGAGTGCAATCGCATAGGAGGCACGCCCGTTGGCACTGCCGTAATAACCGGCGCCGGGAATCTGAAGGCCAGGTACGTGATCCACGCAGTAGGACCTAGGATGGGCGAAGGTGACGAGGATACAAAGTTGAGGGATGCCACAGTCAGTAGCCTCAGGCTTGCAGACAGCCACAGTCTAACCAGCATCGCGTTTCCTGCCATAAGCACCGGCATCTTCGGCTACCCTATGGACCGCTGCGCGTCTGTGATGCTCAAGGCCACTGTGGACTATCTCAGCTCGGCCAAGACAGGGCTGGGCAAGGTCGCGTTCGTACTATTTGACGGGGCCGCCCTGGCCATATTCGAAAAGCACTTACAGGTCTTGGCAGACCAAGGGCTAGTGCAGATCGTCTAGACCGGTTATTGGCCCCTAGCGAGATAGCATGGGGCACGGACTTCCCACGAACCATGGCCTCGCAGAAATGACCTCCTAAGGGTGTGTCAGGCCATCCGAGAGCCAGGCCTTATCCGGTCGTGCCAAAGATAAGGTCCCACAGGCATAATGGCAAACCTACATCCCCACACCTCGGGTCATGAGAGAGGTTTCTATCCCTGGCAAGCAGCGCCTCAATAACCAAACGGACCAAAAGGGTAGACTCGTATGCATATGGCTCGAGTCGAGGGTGGTTGTCGCATAACCTCGACAGACCGCTACCAGGCAAAGACCTCGGATCGTTACTTGCAGGTACAGCTATCGGTCTGCCAACATAGCTTCGGGTAGGCCTTGCCATGTTCGATCGTCCAGATGTAATCTGGACCTTGGCATTCACTGCGGTAATCTATGGCCCAGCCTGCCTGCTGATAGGTCTGTAGACTGTACATCTGCACCGTTGGTAGGCCTGTACCTCCATAACTAGCCAATTGACTACTGGCCTCGATGTCCCAAAAGCTCGATAAGACCGCAT
>Ga0078972_1000739_pt1 | contig 133964 bp, 96 predicted proteins | sample YelNatPaOPGAMG01_FD_67568 | JGI IMG/M metagenome (GOLD analysis project Ga0078972, IMG submission 67568) | Hot spring thermophilic microbial communities from Obsidian Pool, Yellowstone National Park, USA - OP-RAMG-01 (SPADES assembly) (version 2) | ecosystem: Environmental > Aquatic > Thermal...
AAAGAATAAATTACAGGAATATAATACCAATGATAAGGTGGTACCATTAATAAGCTATAGCCAATTATATATAAACATACATAACACAAAATAATTTTCTCATTAGTACTAAATCTAAAACCATTTCTAACAACTAAATAAATTAATATAGGTAGTGTAATTATAGAACTTAATGCCTCTAATGGGAATTTATAAATATATAAACCATATCCACTTAAAAAAGTTATATGTTCATCCCAACTTGAATGAACTTTTATAAAGAACGTTTCAGGAATAATTGAATGAAGAAATATCCACGAAATTAAATACCAGGGAATAGTAATAAGCAAAAAATACTTAATTATTTTATTTTTATACGAATTTGAATGATAGAATCTTTGGTCTAGTTTCTTTATCGAACTTCTGTTCTTGTTTTTTTCACTGAATAATATTATAGTAAAAAACAAAAGGATACCATCGGGACGAGCAAGAGTTAATAACCCTAAAAAACAACCTAGTGGAACCGCATATTTTTTTTGATTAAAATAAATAGCCGCTGTAAATAATGTTATATATAATACCGATTCAAGTCCGATTGATGATAAAAACAACAAATTAAATAATGCAAAGGGAAATATTAAAAATGGAATAATTCTATTACCCTTGAGATTAATATTAAGCTTATATAATATTAGTAAAATAACAAAATATTCTATACTAGTTAGAAAAATGGGGGCATACTCATAACTGGAAATAATTTTCCCAACTAGTCCCGATAATATTACATTGATAGGAGATGTAGCAGTGTTAGAGATTTTTAACGGATTTAATCCCCAATGATAATGTTCAAATAAGTTTTTCGAAAAAGTCAAAGTAATATATGCATCATCGATTAAGCAATCTTTAAATAAAAACGACAGTAAAAAAATTATAAGAAAGATTACACTTCCTAAGATAATTTTTATGTTATAATTCCGGGTGCGCTTTATTACAGGGTTAAATTGCATATTTAATAAATAATAATTTAATTATTCTTTATGATTTCCATATAGTCATGGAAGTTAGCTGCTAAGAATAAATGGGTAGTTGTACTTTTAGGACTCATACATTAAATATTTTTTTGTATAACTAATAAACAGCACAAATACTCCTACAAATACCACACCTTCTGACATTAAAGTTGCAAATGATGCGCCAATATAGGAATATTTCGGAATCAATAGGACATTAAGAATAATATTAGTAATAGCTCCTAAAGCAATTGTAATTGAATATTGTTTTTGTTTTCCCCAGGCTATTAAAGGATTTCCAAAAAACATATTTGCACCAATGACCAATAAATTTAGAGCTAATATTGAAAGCGGGATTGAAGCAGATTCAAATCTAGTACCGAATATAACTTTTATTATTGTTTGTGCATTAAAAAATAGAATACTTCCTATCAAAATTCCAGTTGAAAACATAAAAATCGCATAATGCTTAATAATATTTCGGAATTCAAAAGAATTTTTTAACCCGATTTTCGAAAGAGAAGGGAAAAAAGAATTTAGTATTAAAGAAAAAGGAACGATCCCCACCAGTATAATTTTATAAGCAGCGCTATAAATACCAAGGTCTCTTTCAGGTTTCATATACCCCATCATTACCATATCAAGGTTATAATATATTGCTATCATAAAAGAAGAAAGAGCTAAAGGAATGGATTCTTTCAATATTTCTTTTAAGTAAGTCTTATCAATTTCAAAAGAAATCTTACCGTACATTTTTTTAAATACACCAAGAAGCCATAAAGAATTTATTAAACCAGAAAGGACAGTTATGCTAGCAGCTATCAAAATATTTTTTTCTGAGTTTACTAATATTACAATACCTATTAGCGAAATAAGATTTGTCATAATTTGTCGAATTGCAATCAACCACATTTTTTCTATTCCAAGAAAAATCCAATTAATCGATAAAGCATTGACGAACAAATTTATTCCTGTTATGATAAGGACAAGTTTGAAAACAACCGGCTTATCTATTAAGATAATTACCACATTTAGAATAATAAACCAAAAGGAGGCGAATATTAATCTGACTGATAAGATATTATTTACAAGCTTCGGTATTATCGATCTTTCCTTTGCAACCTCCCTCGTTCCATAAGTATCCAATCCAAAATTTACCATCAACAAAAAATAAGAAACAAACGCCGTAGCGAACCCAAGTATTCCAAATCCTTCGGGCTTTAATACTCTTCCTAAATAAGCCGCAGTTATAAGCCCAATAATTTTACTTAAAACTTCTGCACTAGTTAACGAAATTAAATTCTTTAGTATCTGATTTGAAATTTTTAGCAAGATTAAACGTTAATAAAAAAAGTTTAATGAAATAGTGACCACAATTGAATTTTACTACTCAAATATAAAAAACTACTTTGAACTAATGCAATTTTCGAAACTTTAAATTGTATTAAAAATAGGTTTATCTTTTAAATAATAAGAAAATTTGTAAGTATTATATTTTAATCAAAATATTATCAATCAATCTGGTATTTCCGATTCGGCAGGCAACTAAGATATAATATTTTTTCCCTTTTGATATAATTTGTTCTTCTTCAAAATTATCTGCGTTTACAACTTTAATATAATCAAGAGTGGCGTTGTCAACTGAATTTATTAACTCCTTCATTTCCTTAATTATACTTTGGCTTTTAGTCTCCCCTTTTTTGATCATTGTATCGGCAAGTTTTAATGATTTACTTAATACCAAAGCATCTTTTCTTTCTTTAATGGATAAATATGTATTACGCGAGCTCATTGCAAGTCCATCTTGTTCTCTTACAACTGGACAAACACGAATTTTAATATCAAATTTTAAATCCTTAATCATCTGTTTAATTACCGCAGCTTGTTGAGCATCTTTTTGCCCAAAGAAAACAAAATCCGGATTAACAGAATTAAAAAGTATTGTAACAATAGTAGTAACACCCTTAAAATGCGTAGGACGATACTCACCTTCCAAATGCTTAGAAATCTTTTCAACTTCGACATAAGTTTGATAGTCGGCAGAATAAATTTCCTCTTCGCGTGGAAGAAAAACAAAATCAACTCCTTCCTTGATGAGGAGGGATTTATCTCTTTTTACATCTCTTGGGTATTTGTCAAGGTCTTCGTTTGGAGCAAATTGGGTTGGATTAACAAATATTGAAACGACTGTAATATCGGCAGTTTTTTTAGATTTTCTAACAAGCGAAAGATGACCTTCATGGAGAAAGCCCATTGTAGGAACAAACCCTATAGATTTTCCGCTTAATTTTAATTTGCGGGAAATCTTTTGCATTTCTTTAACAGAAAGAACTGCTTTGATAATTTCCTCAACTAATTAAATTTAAAAAATTTGAAATAGTAGCCTTAAGATCTTTCCTAGGACAAACAATATCTATGAAGCCTTTTTCTAAAAGGAATTCAGATTTTTGAAATCCTTCCGGAAGGTCTTTACCGATAGTTTGTTTAATAACACGAGGACCAGCAAAACCGATTAAAGCTTGTGGTTCAGCAATATGAATATCTCCGAGCATAGCATAACTTGCCGTTGTACCGCCAGTGGTTGGATCAGTTAAAACAGAAATATAAGGGACTTTTGCTTCGGCAAGGCGAGCAAGCCTTGAACTTGTTTTAGCCATTTGCATTAAAGAAAATGCTCCTTCCATCATCCTAGCACCGCCGCTTGCCGAAATAATAATCAAGGGATATTTATTTTTGTAGGCTTTGTCTATCAACCGGGAAATTTTTTCACCAACCACCGAGCCCATACTACCACCAATAAACTTAAAATCCATACAGCCAAAAGCAACACTTATACCGTTAATTTTGCCAATACCCGTTTTAACAGCATCGTTAAGACCAATCTTTTTAATAGTCTCATTAATTCTATCAATATATTTTTTTGTATCGGCAAATTCGAGTGGATCGGCAGAGCGCATTTTTTTGTCCATTTCTCTAAAAGTACCTTTGTCGAGCAGTATTTTAATATATTCATCGCTGCCAATTCTAAAATGATGCCCGCACTTTGTGCAAGTCCACAGGTTTATTTCAAGCTGTTTTTTATGAATTATCTCACTGCAGCTTGGACATTTTTCCCACAGCCCGTCTGGCAAATCTTTTTTTTGCGAATCGGGCGAAATATTTTCTTTAGATCTTCTAAACCATGCCATTATTTATCTGCTCTCACAACATTTGCGTAAATCATAATTGCTTTTACGGGTTCTTTAACATCATTTGAAAAAATGGTAATACGGCGGCTTAATTGCCCTTCTCTTCCAGAAGAATCAAATTCAATCTTAAGTTCACCTTCTTTGCCGGGTGGTATGTCCTTTTCTTTTACTAAAGCTGCAGTACAGCCACACGAAGTTGTAATATTTTTAATAATTAAATTTGAATTACCGCGGTTATAAAATTTAAAAACATAGTCTACAATTGCACCGGATTTTATTAGCCCAAAATTATGATCTGATTCGGGGAAGTAAATTCTTGGACCAATTTCTGCACCAATGGAAGAATCTTTTGGCATTGAAGCAAGTGTAGGTCCAGAGTTTGGGTTAGCTCTTGTAACATAAATTCTTAAATTAGGATTTGAAGGATCGTTAGTCTTTATTGAAACATAATTATCCATCGTGTTTGATTTACTGGTAGGCGAATATGTTACTTCTAATCTTGCCGAATCTGTTGGAACCAATTTATTCTTATTAAGATTTGCAGTAATACATTTGCAAGATGTGCTAACCTTGTAAAGGTAAAGAGTCTTACTGCCACCGTTATAAATCATAAAAGTATGCGACATGGAAGAGCCTGGCTCAACACTTGTAAAATTATAATCTACTTGCTGAACCGTTGCAACCGGTCCAACAGCTTGAGCAAAAACCGACACAGCAAAGAAGAAATAAAAAAGAACTGTTTTTTTAAACATTTTTCCTTTCCTTATTTTTTGATGTTGAATTATCTAAAGAAAAGTTAGCCTGAGTTTTGGGTTTAATTGATGCGATAAAATTCTTTAAATAATCTGGTTCCATATAATCAAAATTATAAACCTTTTCGCCTTTAAGTTTTGCCCATTTTGCTACGAAAAACGGATTAGGCGAAGCAATGATAAATTTTGTGTTAATATCATTATTGTTGTTATATATTGCATTACCAAATATACAACACTTTTCTGACTGACTTAATAATTCCGCATGGTTAATTATTTTCAACTTCTCTACAAATATAAAATTATTAGCAGTAATTTGAAACTTTGCAAAATATATTTCATCACTGTTAACTTTATTTGCAATAACAAATTCTGTTCCTTTTGGCAGAAAGCCAGAAATCTGCAGTGCAAGAGCTTCAAACGTTGGTACTTTAACAATAGGAAGCGAGGCTCCAAATGCTATTCCCTTTGCAGCAGACATTCCTATCCTTAAACCAGTAAATGAGCCAGGACCGGAGGACACAGCCACAGAATCCAAATCTTGAATTTTAATACCAGCAGAACTCATTTCGAAATTAATTATCTCAAATAATTTTTCAGCGTGAGCATTTTTAAGATGTACTCTTGATTCAAAATATTTGGACTCAGAAAAATAGACACAAACGCCGCAAATATTTTCCGTAGTTTCAATTGCTAATATTGGTTTTTCTTCACTCATATTTTACAAATTTAAATAATCTAAAATTTTCTAACATTTCTATATTTATTTCTATTCTTTTGAAAGGAAGTACTTCAGGATAAATATTGCCCCATTCAATAAACGTGACAGAGTCTGCATCATTTAAATAATCATTAAAACCAATATCATATAGTTCAGCAACATTATTAATCCTGTAGAAATCGAAATGATAAAATTTGAACCTTCCAAAATACTCATTTACTATTGCAAATGTTGGGCTATTTACGTTTGATATACCGAAAAATTTTAAAGTATTTTTTACAAAAAAAGTTTTTCCCGCGCCAAGATTACCATTAAGAACGATTACATCTCCTTTAACAATTTCCTTTGCAAATAAGTTAGCAACGTTTTCAGTATCCACCTCTGAATAAGCATTAATTTCGAAAGGATATTTCACGGCTATTTTGGCTCCATAGTAATTATTGGCAAAATCATTTCTTCGAGTGAGATTCCGCCATGCTGAAAAGTATCTTTGTAAAAAGTTAAGAACTTATGATAATCTGTTGGATAAACGAAATAATAATCTTCTTTAGCAATAATATAATTGATTGTAACACCGCGTTTAGGCAGTTTAAAATCTTCAGCATTTTTAATAAAAATTGCTTGCTTATCATCGGATTTAAGATTACGTCCAAATTTAAACCTAAGATTAGTAGAAGCTTCTCTATCCCCCAGTACTTTTGCGCCTCTTAAAGCTCTTATACTTCCGTGATCAGTAGTAATAACTATTTTTGCATTTTTAATTTCGGCAAGCATCTTAAACGTAGAAAACAGAGAGGAATGAGTAAACCATGCATCAGTAAGGGATCGATAAGCAGGCTCGTTAGGCGCAATTTCTTTAAGAAGGTCTGAATCTGATCTTCCGTGAGCAATCATATCGAGAAAGTTAACAACAACAGCGGTTAAATGTGTGTTTTGATATGAAAGTATATTTTGTTCAAAATTACGACCAACTTCTGGATCAATTATTTTTATATACTTTAAATCATTCTTTAGTCTAATTTTTTTCCTATCAAGAAGAGCTTGAAGAAGTTCCTTCTCATATTTATTCATGCTATTTTCATCGTCATCACCGTTACGCCAATATTGGGGATAATTCTTTTCGATTTCGGAAGGAAATAAACCGGCAAACAAAGAATTCCTTGCATAAGGTGTAGCAGTAGGTAATATAGCATAGTAATAATCTTTTTCTATTCTAAACAAATCTGAAAGGTGTCTTTCCATAATTAGCCATTGGTCAAGGCGAAGACAGTCAATCACAAAAAAGAATACCGCCGAATCGGATTTTTCAAGAAGCGGGAAAATATATTTGGGTACTATTTCGGGGGACATAGTTGGAGTATCTACATCTCCAATTGATGCAACCCAATTTTTATAATTTTTCTCAACATATTTTGAAAATTCTTTATTGCCTTCCCTTTTTTGATCGTTCAGGGTTTGCCTAAGATTTATTTCAGGATGGGCATCAAGTTCAATATCCCAGTTTACAAGTTTTAAATAAATTTCAATCCAATCTTCAAAATCAAGATTATTCAAATAAGCTCGAGAAATTTCATTAAAATCTTGTAAATAATCTTTTGCAGCATATTGACTTGAAATTTTTTTACCTTCGAATATTTTTTTACAAACAAGCAAAACTTGGCTTGGATTAACGGGTTTTGTAAGGTAATCAGTAATCTTACTACCTATTGCCTCATCCATAAGGCTTTCTTCTTCGCTTTTAGTAATCATAACAATAGGAATATTTGGGGCAAATTCTTTAATTTTTGAAAGAGTTTCAATCCCGCCCATACCATCCATCATTTCGTCAAGAAAGATTAAGTCGTAATTATTTTCTTTAACAGATGAAATTGCATCTTCACCATTTGTTACTGTATCAATTGAGTAGCCTTTATCCGAGAGAAAAATGATATGAGAACGAAACAACTCAATTTCATCATCTACCCATAATATTTTTTTATTTTTCATAATTTTTCCCTAATTCGAAACTTGATAATAATACATATTTTAATTGAAAAAACAAATTAACACATCCCGGTAAAATTCATTATTAGAGACAGCACAAACAATAAAGGTTTGAAATTTACTGAATAGAAATATGCACATCAAGCCCGGCTTCGTTTGTTACTATTGGAACAGTGGTTGAAGCACCAACTGGCTGAGTAGAAGTTTTTGTATAAAAAATAGAAATGGTAACCCTTGAACTAATTGTATATTTAATTCTTGGTTGAATAATAACTCTGCTTGAACCATTTTGAGGGACACCACCATCCACATAATTGCTCATATCATAGTTAATAGGGTTGCTTAAGCTATTTGTATAAGAAAAACTTACTTCAACATCATTTTTAAGTGAAACACCAAATAAAGGAATTTCAAAGCCTGATCTTGTGTAACTAAAAGTAACGCCTATGTCTCTTTGATAATTTTCGGCGATACTTTGCGTTGATACTCCCAGGTCGTAAGAATCTCGCGTTGAATATTTTATGTTACCAGAGAAATTTCCATTCCATAGTTTTTTAAAAGTAATGTTTAAACCAATTAAAGGATTAAAACCATAATCAATATGCTGGGTTTGGGTAATTTTGTCGCCATTTGGATTTATATACCAGCCTTCAGTATATGTAGAAGTATAAGCATGTTCAAGCGAAGCATGTTCTGCAATACTTTTGAAGGGATATATTTTTTCTAGACCATCCCAAGTAATGCTCCAATTTGGGCGAGGAATAAATTCCGCAAAATTTTTGAGAAATGGTAGTTTAGAAAGCCATGGCATGGACTCAAAACCCTGAGTGAAAGCAGTAGACAAACTTTGAGAAGGATTTGCCGAGTGTGGATCATAAAGTTCACTTACTCTTTTTATTCCACTTTTAAAAGCGCTTAATAAAAACACCGGCGGAACTGTAAAGAATGACCTGGATAGCGAGCCAGTTTCTGTATAGAATGGATTAAAAGGAATACCGTTTGAATCAGTAGACATACTAATGCTTTTATTATCCGACCAACTTACGTTCCAGTTTAAATCAATTCTGGCTCCTTCCCAAAGTGGTTTTGATGTACTCAAAGTCAATTGATTACTTTGATTAAAATTGTCTGTCAGCGTTAAGTTTGGTTCTCTATTTCCCACTGATGAATTAAGCCCAAGCATAAATAGTCTAGATGGACCAGCAGACTCATGAAAAGAAAATCCCCAAAAATTTAAAAATCCTGAGCCTTCACCTACAAGACCAGTTCTCGCTGCACTATTGCTGTTAGTAAAGTTTAAGTTTATAGATTCATAGTCAAAAAATAAAACTCTTGTTATTGTACTTAGAACCAACATTGCATCTTTAAGAGGAGACTTCTTAACAACTTTGGAAGTATCTATTGTGTTAACGGACCTTGCAGCAGAAGTATCCATTACCATCGGAACTCCCATTCGGCTTTCAGCAAAATTTCTTCTTGCCACCTCTTCACCTCTGTTAGTTTCCGGATTAACCGAGTAAGGATTAGTATTTTCAGACGACCCCTCAAACAAAGGATCCATTAAAGATTTTAGAGAAAGTCTCAATCCCAAATTTGTTCGGCTTTGAAAGCCGGCGCTTCTGCCAGCATTTTCTTGACTAAAATTGTTGTTCCATTGATACACAACAGAGTAACTTGCAGTTAAATTTAAGTACCTGTCTAAATTCCAAATTGATGGCAGCTTTGGTGTTGATCTTATATCAACATTTTGTTGATAATTGTAATCTCTTCCAAAAAAAGCTTTTGTAAATATATCATGCCAAATTTCACTTTCTGGTCTTATATTACCATTGTTATCTAATTGCAAATAATCCAAAGATGAATTTACAGTTGCTGAATAATTGGCAGTAAGATTTAATAATCCGCCATCTGTCAACTTCCAAAGAAAGTTAAAGCCGCGGCTTGCTAAAAAATTATGGGCTAAATTTGTTGCGGCGGGCGTAGAACCCACTTGGCGGTTGACTGTTTGATTATAATTTCTGCTAGCTGTTACATTAAAGGAAAAAGTCTGCGGTGTAAAATAAATTCTTAAATTTCTATAATCTTTTAAGAAATTAAAAAAAGTACCAATGTAAGGAATATTAGCAGGTGATATATAATTATCAGGACTGAAATTTATAGCATAGTTCATAGAAGCATTCCACAACCAAGATCTATTTGAAAGTATTGTGGGATTACGGCTAAAATTTTTATTATAATTAAAACCAAAATTAAGAGCATTTATTGTATATTTAGTAATCCAAGAGGAAGAAGGAATTCTAATACCAATACTAGAAAGAGACCAAGTATCAGAAACATTAATAGTTTGAATGTCTGATAACATTTGGCTGCCCGATTCTCTATTTGAAGACTTTATTGAAGTATCTCTCAACGCTTGGTCTGCAAGCTGTGCTGCGCCGGTGGCATTAACATCTGTACCAGGTAAATAAAGTGGCTTGCCAACGGATTCGGAATGAGTATAACTTACATTAAAATTGCTTCCATCTAATCTGAATGGCAGCAATTTGATTAAATTAATATTGGTTGAAATACTCCAGTTCTTAGTATCAACTCTTGAGCCGAATCTATCCGATAATCCATGGAAATAAGGATCGGTATGGCTCATATTAAAGTTAATTGTACCAATGTCTGCAAGCTTAAGAGAAGTAGCAATACTATAAGCTACACCAGGATGATTATCCGCTCCAAGAACTCTTAATTCATCAATCCACACTTCACCAGATAACGGCCTAGCTCCTCTTTTGGTTGATGAGCTTATATTTGTAATTCCTACATCTAAAAATTTTACAGCGGTTAAAGTCGGGCTACCTTTAACACCGTAATAATGTCCTGGTTCCCCAACAACTGGCATTCTTAAAAGAGCACTTACATTAGAAGTATCCTTTTGAGTTTTTAGTGCAGTAATTTTACTAAAGTCTATTGTGATATCATTCCAACCCGGTTGTACTGGCTGGCTATATTCATAAAAGTTGTTTGTATCTGTTCCAAACCTGAAATAAACCAAAGCCGGATAGCCCCCACCGGTTGAGTCTGAAATTGAAGCTCCTGGAGTTGTATCACCATGAATAAATAATTTCATTTGCTTATAATCAAAAACATCAAGAGGATTATAAAGATATTTTACAGCTTCTCGGGATACGCCATTCTGCAAATTGTTTATTATTAAATCCATTGACTGTTCGTTAAGAAGAATCGTTTGATTTGGATTACTGTAATCTCTTTCTTGTTGCAGCCCTGGGGGCATTGTATAGTTCGGATTGTCTTGTAAATTGACTACCGAGACCGTCATAACAGAATCATTTGCTGTTGCTGCTTGCCACTGGCTTCCGACAAGATTGAATTCAGCCAAGCGAATATGAACTAAACTTGGTTCATTAGCAGAAAATACTCTAATATATTGTACATTAGAAAGACTAGGATTACCGATTGTAAGCAAAGTATCTTTTAAAGGGACTCTAATAAGGTACCAGCCAGCATTATCACCGCCACCAGCTATGTAAGGATTAGTAGCAACATTAGTGTCAAGCGGAATTGCATATCGGAAATAACTGTTAACTACATCGAGGTTACCATTTTGATTTAAGTCTTCCGTATCTGGTATTCTGCCCACATCAGTTAAAACTGAGTTTCCTTCTGTTCCGTTAATATTAAAATATTTCACAAATTGCTGGGCATCAGTATTATCTGGTAAAGAAGCATTAAATGAAAAGTCGTCACCGCTTGGGTCAGCCTTTGAGGCAGCAGAATAGCCATGCGCAATACAGTATTGTTTTTCTTGTGCGTTGGTCATTCCGTCGATACCGGTATCTTCTCCAGGTTCTAGCACACCGTTTCCATTTTTATCTTCTGTACCAAGTACTCCATTAGCAAGAACATCTTCGCTTATTCTTCCAAGATCAATATAAAGTTTTGAACCGGGAGGAACTTCGCGCAAGTTTAAATAAAATTCTATATAATTTATATTTTGAGCTTGAAGATCAGTGGCTGTAGGAGGTAGAACCGTCATCATACCACCCCATGTTTTTTTGGGATCGGTTAAAATAGGGTTATAATTATATGTGCCCGGGGTATCGGGCATAAACACATAATCAAGAACCGGTTCTTGATTATCCTGAGCAGCCACTTGCTTTTTAGGCCAAATCATTTGCACAGTAACACGCGAAGGCGTGATTGTATACCAGAAAGCTTTAGCTTTATAAAATAGTTTTTGCTGGGGGTCCAAACCAGGTAATCCCGGCAGAGAATCAGGTGGGCTTAAATCTTTCCAACCAGTATATTGAACTCCAAGTGGAATTATTTTTTTGGTTCCTTCAAAATCATCAATGTAAGCTACGCTTTGCCCTTTATCGTCAGTAATAGTGCTTGTTTTAGTATTAGGATTTGGTTTCATCAAAGCATATTCACCTGAAAGCGAAAGACTTGACATTTCCTTTGTAGAAACTATATGATCCAATGCAGAAGTTAAAAATGGTAATTCTTTGTTTGTAGAAAAATCTAGACCCATAATCGTATTACTCATTGGCTCTTCACCAATCTGCACCTTATCGCTTAAAGTTTGCTGGTTTAAATTCATTATGGTAGCACCAAGCCTAGTGCTCTTGTCGAAATTAAGAACTGCCCTTGCACCAACTAATGTTTTTGACGCAAGCTGGAATAGGTCATTTTGTTCATAAGTAACTTTTAAATCAGCACCTGGCACTAAAGCATCGCGGTTTAAAATAGTCAATTGTCCCATGTTATAGTCAACAGAATAATCTATTCCAGCAGTCAATTCGCGTCCATTCAGAGTAACGCGTACAGAATTTTCAACTAAGTTAAAACCAAGCTGGTAAATAGAAGTTGAAGTGCCAGTATATTGACCGGTCAATTCCCATCTATCATGGTTTCTGTCCTGTCCGGCAAAATATTGAGTTGTATCGTAAACAGCTTGAAAAGCAACCGAGTCGGGTAATTTCGAATTTAAGTCTTTCCCAAAAGGTTGAAGATGTGGGAAAATTATTTCTCCGGCACCTGGTAAAATAGTAAGACTGTCACGCCAATCGAAAATTCCATCAGGCGTAGGATTAGTTCCGCTTGCATCATAAGAATCAAGTCCAAACGCATTTAATAACTGCACTGTTCCGCTGCTGGTTGGCAGATTAATCACTGGATCTTGCCCAGGGATTTCGTATTTAATATTAAAGACAAATCCATTCTGATTAATGTTAGATGCGCCGAGATAATAAATATTTTTTAAAAGAAGCTTCCATGCCTGCGTATAAGAAGGTTTTAAATACTGCGGTTTTACCAATTTCAAAACGAGGTTCTTGCTGGTATCAGCACCAACTGTACTCAAAAAATCTCCGTAATAATAATCATCATCCGGACCAGGCCCATTCTCTACTCGATAAGCTACAGCAATAACATCTTGATCTTGAACCGGAGTATTTAACGTTATGTAGCCAGTTTCGGGATGTAAAATATAATCCACGCCGGGAGTCAGTAAAATAAATCTTCCAGTTTCAACCTGACCTGGGGTTGGATTGGTTAAATTACCACGTAAGCTGTCTGGATATGGAGGGTCGGTTGCAAACCTTGGTTTTAAATTAATATATGCATTTGCTATTCTTTCTTTTGAAGGGTCTTTAATTAAAGTATTCGTAGATTTCCATACTTGTATATCCACAACTCTAACAGTAGGATCAATTTTGGGAGTAGCATATCCGTAGTAATTAAAGAAATAATTTCTTGATGGATCTTCGCTAGCGTATGTAGTGTCCAAAAAATAATTATTAGTAGCGTATTGATATGCTCTTAAATTAAAAGTTTGAGAGGTAGCACCACCGTTCGCAGTTATTTCTTTTGTTTGTCCTTTCTTTTGACTTGCTAATGCAGTTAATGTTAAAGGACCAAATTTTAAATCTCCCTTAACACCAAATAATGCTTCGCTTCCTCCAATAAGGGGAGTAGTTTGCATAGATACGTTTCCAGCCTCTACGTTTTGTACAATTTCATCTTCATATCCAGTATATTTAATCTTAAGTTGGTTTTGATAATCAAAAGTTCGCTCAGTGTTCCAGTCTGCGTCTATATTTAATTTGTCACCTATAGTTCCATTTACATTTATCTGAACCTGTTGCTGAAAATTAGGTTCATTTGTGGTATTGCCTAAAGCAGAAGCTGTTAAGCCTTCAGTTGTTTGACTAACCCAAGCTCCATGAATGTCTACAGAACCACCAATTCTAAGACTAATTTTCGGTTTACCAAATATACTTAACAATCCTACACTTGGAAGTGGTATATCAAAATTCGTTAAACCTTTTATTACTTCGCCCAATTCCTTTTTATTGCCTTTGTAAGAATAAGACCCGTTTACCAAATCATACCATAAACTTCTTTGTTTCAAAGCAAGCTGAAGTTTTAAATATTCGTCAATAGGCAAATGAAGAAGAATTTTTGTTTGCTGACCTGCTATTGTTTCTTTAACATCAACGTATTTACCAGTTGAATCAATTTCAATTGTGCGCTGAGCTACCGAACTGGAAGGTTGCGCAAAAAATTCAGAACCCGTTTGCATGCCTAATTTTACGTAAGGTACATCATGTCTTTGATATGTAAAATATTTTAGTCTTGCGGTTGAATCTATTGCCATCGAATCAACTTTAACAGTATCTTTTTTAAGTGCTAATGTGTCTTTCTTAATTAATGACGAGTCGATGGAATTTTTCTCGACGGGAAAATTACTTTTAACCGATAAGGAATCTGGAGATGATTTTGAATTAAGGTCAACATCATTAAGATTAGAGCCATCTAAAGAGGCTAAATTATTATCCGCTTGCTTTGTGCTTTCTTTATTGAGCAACGAACCTTCAGAATAATATCTAAAGAAGGCGTCTACCCAAGTTTTTTCATTAATCTGGGAATTATATTTATAAAGAAATCCGCTATTAATTGCCGCAAAGAAAAATATAAAAATAAAGATTCCTAAGCGCGCAACCTCCCAAAGCAATTTTTTGATTCTATGTTTAATAAGAATCCCTTAATAGAAATGGAAAAATTTATTAATATCGTAAAAATACTTATAACCTTCCTCCTTAAATTTATTTTCGAATGAAAAAATTATACAAAACAATCTTTATTTTCAACAACAAATTATAAGTTGATGTTAAACGAAATTAAAATAAATTTATTAAAAAACTTTATTATGTCAGAGCAATTAAGCCATAGGCTTTCTTAACTTCAGTCTATTTTTAATAATCGTATTGAATAAACCAATTGAATACTTCTAACGGCGCAAATTTATATTTTCTTTAGTTTGATTATAAGGTAAATTTTTAATCACTCAAAAATTAATAACTAAAATTATTAACATGTTAATTTAGCTATCTTTTTGATAATTTCTGAATTTGTATGCAATAGTTATAACAAATAATTTTCTTTTTCAATTTTAAAATCTTTAAAATAAAACATAAACATACAAGGCAGCCAATTAAAGAAAAATGAATATTTATCTTTGAGTCCAATTCCACAAACCATACTCCTCTTTTTATTTCGAATAGAAATCCTTTGTAATTATTAACATAGTTTCGGAGAAAATAATGTTTCTTTTATTAAGGTACTGAAAAAAAACCCTAACAGGAAACATATTGAAGGAATAGAATTCGTAAGAGAGCCCGCATTAAATAATTGGTAAAATATATTTCTGCAAACATAAAATTTTTTTCTTTAGACAATCAGAAAATAGTTTGAAAAAATAACAAAATTTCAGTTATTAGAATAAATTTGAAATGAAAGGGAACGCAAATTTGCGTTCCCTAAAAAGAAAAATAATATTTAATTATCGTTTCTCAAGAGGCACATAAGAGCGTTTTGTTTCGCCGGTATAAATTTGACGCGGACGATAAATCCTTGCCCCTGGTGTTTCTCTCATTTCTTTCCAATGAGCTATCCAGCCCGGAAGCCTTCCAAGCGCAAACATTACAGTAAACATGTTAGTCGGTATTCCCATTGCACGATATATTATTCCACTATAGAAATCAACGTTAGGATATAATTTTCTTTCAATAAAGAAAGGATCTTTAAGTGCAATGTCTTCAAGATTTTTTGCGATTTCAAGCAAAGGATCGTTAATGCCGAGTTTCTGAAGTACTTTATCGGCAGAAGCTTTAAGAATTTTAGCTCTCGGGTCAAAATTTTTATATACTCTGTGCCCAAAGCCCATTAATTTAAATTTGGACTCTTTATCTTTTGCTAAATTAATGTACTTTTTGTAATCACCTCCGTCGTCTCTAATCTTTTCAAGCATCTGAATTACCTGCTGATTAGCACCTCCGTGCAGTGGTCCCCACAATGCACAAATACCAGCAGATATAGATGCAAAAAGATTTGCCTCACTACTTCCGACCATTCGAACCGTTGATGTACTACAGTTCTGTTCATGATCAGCATGAAGAATCAAAAGTAAATCCAAAGCTTCTTCCACTTCCTTAGATATATGATACTTTTCCGAAGGCACGGCAAACATCATATGAAGCAAATCGGCACTATAACTTAAATCGTTGCTTGGATAAACATACGGCTGACCGATAGACTTTTTGAAAGAGAATGCTGCAATAGTTTTCAGCTTTGCCAAGAGACGAACAATGTTTAATTCAACGTCGGCGTTATATCCGGCTTCAGGGTAAAACGCAGATAATGAACTAACCATAGATGAAAGAATTCCCATCGGATGTGCTGTCGGCGGATATCCTTCAAAGAATTTTTTCATATCTTCATGAATTAAGCTATGATGAGTTAAACCGAATTTGAAATTTTCAAGTTCGGCTTTGGACGGAAGATGTCCAAAAATTAATAAAAAACTAACCTCAACGAAATTGGATTTCTCCGCAAGCTCCTCAATCGGGTAGCCACGATAACGAAGAATTCCCTTTTCGCCGTCTATAAAAGTGATTGCGCTTTCGCACGAACCTGTATTACCATATCCGCTGTCGAGCGTAATTGCGCCCGTCTTGCTGCGTAGTTGCGTAATATTAATTCCAACCTCACCTTCAGAACCAACGGTTACTGGTAGATCATATTCCTTGTCATTAAGGAATAGTTTTGCGGTATCTTTAATAACCAAATTTTCATTTGTCATTATGATCCCCCATAGGATTTGTGGTTAAATATTTTGTGATTTATTTTTTTATAAACAACTTCGTGAAAACAATCGCAGAAATTTTTTATGTGAGCAATCATCTACAACCCTTTCAAGAAATTATTTATAAAGTTTTAGAATAAAAATTTTTTGAATATTAAAACTAAAACTTTTATTTCTATGTTGAATTTACTCACAACTACTTTAATTTTCAACATATTTTTTTGCTTATTCTGCTACTGAAACAAAAAAATAGCTTTATTCTCTAAATATTTCCTATTTTACCATATATTTTACCAAAGGTTTATTAAAAATAGTTGTTGATTTTATAAACCAGAAAAAATTATTTTTTTATCTTTGGGAATTAATAATCGACAATAAACGTAACGTTTAGCCAATAAGTTTATTTTAGGATTTAATTTTCAAAAATTTTTTGTAAGGAAAAGATAAAAAGACCAAAGTTTATTTTGAATCAATTATTAAGTCTGAAGCTATTTTACCACTTTTAACGGCACTTTCTATTGTGGAAGGCAACCCAGTATTTGTCCAATCTCCGGCAAGGAAAAAATTTTTAAATTTTGTCGCTGAAGATGGTCTTTGCTTAATTATATTTTGAGAAGGTACAAAGGTTGCTTTTTTTTCTTTGATAATTTTATATGAGGAAATTGCCTTGGGATTAAGAAGAATAAATTTTTCAAGTTCTCCAGTTACATACTTAAATATTTCCTCATTGCACTTTTCGATTAAACTTCCGGCATTGCTTATAACAAGGGTAATATATTTTTCATGATTAAATATCCATTGCACAGATGAGTTAATTAATCCATAAAATTTTTCTTTTAATAGATTTTCATTTAACCAAATATGAACTGAAATTATAGGCGAATATTCGGGTTCAAATGCACAATTGAGCTTTTCACTCTTAATAATTTTTTTATAAGCAAAATTTGGAACAGAAGAAATAACAAAATCAAAATCTGTTATTTCTCTTTTCGATGTAATTATTTTAACTATTTTACTGTTCTCATCTTCAAGCTTAAGCACATTTTCTCCAAAATAAATTTCACCTTTTCTATTTTTAATAAAATTGATTGATTGATCGCAATAGGTTCTGCTCAAATCTAATTTAGGGATAATTATCGTTGAGGCTTTATTTCCTTTAAAGAATATTTCTTTTAAAATGTCAGCAAAAATTTTTGCAGAAGCTCTTTTAGTATTTGTGTTAAGTGCACCAACAGCTAAAATTTCCCAAAAAGCTTTCTGAGCGTTTTCGCTCTGATTTTCTTTTTTAAGCCATTCATAGACAGTAAATTTTTCAAGCTCTCGACCAGAAGAAAGAAACAACTTTATAAAGAAAGATAAAAATTGTATTTTTTCTTCAGATGAAATTGCTTTATAATTCATTAAAGCAAAAAGTAAATTAAAGGGATATAAAAAATTAGGGCAACTAAGAGGAAAGGTCTTAAAGTTTTCTTTTAAGAAGATAATCTTTAGGTTTTCTTGAAAAAGTAAATTTTTATCAGCTTCAATCTCATTAAAAAAATTCAGAGTATATTTATAACAGCCCATCAAAATATGCTGTCCATTATCAACAATATCGCCAGATTTAGAATCCTTAAATGAATATGCCCGCCCGCCGGGCTTTGGAGATGATTCGAGGATTATAACTTTGTAACCCGCCTTTGAAAGGTAAACCGCAGCTGATAAACCTGCAAATCCACTTCCTATTATGACACATTTCTTCACGAGGGAACCAAAATGGGTTAATAGACAAGACTATATTTTGCCCATACTCCAAGGGCTATTCCCACTTTTTCTATCTTCGGTACTTTTATATTTTTATTAAAAACATCATAATCAGAATCGATTATTCTTTCGAGAAGTTTATGGTAAATATGTTGCATAGCTCTTGCCGCAAACATGGAATATTTATCTTCAAGGTCAAGGTGTTCTGTTGCCTTCTTGAAATACATTTCTGCACGTTGAGCTTCAAATTTCATCAAGGCAGCAAAATTAGGATTGTATAAATGATTAAAAATATCTTTTTCACTATAATAAAATTTATTTAAATCTTCCTGCGGAAGATAAATTCTGCCCTTATCAGAATCTTTCTTAACATCTCTTAAAATATTAGTAAGCTGCAAAGCAATTCCTAGTTCAACGGCAAAATTCTTAGCAGATTTATTTTTGTAGCCAAAAATTTCGATACACATAAGCCCCACTGTGGAAGCAACGCGATAACAGTATAATTTTAATTCATCAAATGTTAAATATCTATTTTTTTGAAGGTCCATTTCCATTCCTTTTAACAACTCAAAGAATGGATCTAAAGGAATATTAAACTGAGAAATTATTTTACCAAGTTTATTAAGCAAAGCATAATCAGAATATCCATTAATAGATTTTTCTAGTTCAACTCTCCATTTATGAAGCTTTTCGTATTTCAAATCGGTAGGCTCATTTCCTTCGTCAACAATATCGTCGGTCTTTCTGCAAAATGCATAAATAGTATTCATAGCATCCCGCTTTGCATTGGGCAATAAATTAAAAGCATAATAAAAGCTGCTTTTACTTTTTTTTGCAATATCTTTAGCAGTATCTATCATTTTAAGAAAGTTTTTACAAATAACATCATCATATCAGTCTTACTTAATGTAGGCCGATTGTTTAAAACATTGTATTCGATATTTTTAATTTTACCAAGTATAGTTTCGCCCCCAAGTACAGTCCATTTAATTTCATATTTAAGAAAGCCACCGAGAAAACCAAATAATTTTTTCCCTTCATTAAAAAGAGAAGCGGTTCTTTCTAGATTATATTTCAAAAGCCTCTTAAAATTAAGATTATTTTCTTTTAACTCAAATAATTTCTCGCTCACACCAAATTTTTCCATTTCGTCCTGTGGCAAATAAATTCGTCCCTTTGAATAATCAATTTGTAAATCTTGGTAAAAATTAGTCAATTGCAGCGCAGTACAAATCTTATCGGAAAAGAAAAGAGCTTCATCGTTTCTAATTCCGCACAGCTCCAAAATTAATCTACCAACTGGGTTAGCAGAATTTTTACAATATTCCAGTAAATCATCGTACGTGGTGTATCTTTTTTTTATTACATCTTGTTTAAAAGCCTTAATTAGATTTAAGAATAAGTCAGTAGTTAATTTTTTCTCTTCAATTGTCAAATAAAGAGCATAATCAAAAGGGGTTTTACAAATTCCGTTTTTAAGATTTAGAAAATTTTCTTCGAATAAATTTAGTTGTTTTATTCTTTCATGGTCAGTAAGATTTCCTTCGTCGGCAATATCGTCTGCCGTCCTAGCAAACCAATAGATTATTGCAATGTGATTTCTTAAAGTTTTAGGAACTAATAATGAAACAACTGGAAAATTTTCATAATGTTTTTTAGCAAACTGTACAGCTTGGTAATAAACATCTTCTTTATTAAACATTAGTTTTTTAAATTAAATTAAAAAAAATTATTTTATATATTCGAGCTTCATTCAAAAATGACAAAATAAAATATGGATTTTTTGTACGGTCTCTTGGAAACGTTAATTTCAACTTTGTTAAAAATTTATTCATTGCCCGAATTTATTCTTTCCTAAATTGGACGATATTTATGTATTGCAATCCATATTTTATCGGGGGAAGCAATCACATTCATTGTAAAAAAATTGCCACACATCTTTCGGCTAATCGCAATAGAAGTTAAGCCAGAGCCATACAAAAAAGACCTTGTAAGAATAATCGCCCAACATAAATCTTTGTCTTTCAGAGTAAAAAATATTTTAACTTTTGGTATCGATTTCAGAATTAACTAAATTTGCATAGATAAAATAATATTTTTTTGCTTTAGATTTAATTATGAAATTAGACAAGACTAATAAAATAGAGGTTACAATAAATAGCGGTTCTTTTTTGGCTAGTTTTTTTTATTAGTTCAAATTCTTTCCTTTCTTTTTTAATCAAACATTTTTCATTTTTTTAATTTTCTATGGTAAACCTTAAAGAAATTAATAAGCGCAGAACTTTTGCAATAATATCCCACCCTGATGCAGGTAAAACCACATTAACAGAAAAATTTTTGTTATACGGCGGTGCTGTTCATTTGGCTGGATCGGTTACTGCAAGAAAAAACCAACGAGCTGCCACTTCCGATTGGATGGAACTTGAAAAGAAAAGAGGTATTTCAATTACCTCTACAGTTCTTCAATTTGATTATAAAGATTATAAAATTAATCTGCTGGACACCCCTGGCCATCAAGATTTTTCAGAAGATACTTATCGAGTTTTGACCGCTGTTGATGCCGTTGTAATGGTTATAGACGCTGCAAAAGGAATTGAAACTCAAACAAGAAAACTCTTTGAAGTCTGCCGCAAACGTGCCATTCCTATTTTTACTTTTATTAATAAACTTGATAGACCTACACTTGAACCTCTCGCTTTGATTGATGAAATCGAAAATGTGCTCGGCATTGGTGCTTTCCCGATGAATTATCCTCTTGGTACCGGTATCGATTTTAAGGGAGTTTACGACAGAATTGGTAAACATGTACATTTTTTTGAAAGAACTACAGGAGGACAATTTATTGCACCAGTTTCTGTTCATGATATTTCTGATCCAATAGTAAAAGAAAAATTGAGCGATGAGAATTATGAAAAGCTTATTGAAGAACTTGAAATGCTTAATACTGCCGGCGAACAATTTGATAAAGAAAGAGTTATTAACGGTACTTTAACGCCTGTTTTCTTTGGCAGCGCAATGAATAATTTTGGAGTACAGCTCTTACTTGATGGTTTCTTAAAATACGCTATTCCCCCTTCACCAAGAAATAGCAGCGCTGGAATCATTTCCCCACATTATGAGGCTTTCTCCGGGTTTATTTTCAAAATTCAAGCTAATATGGACCCAAAACATCGCGACAGAATTGCTTTTCTAAGAATTTGTTCCGGCAAATTTACACGCGATATGCAGGCAACTCATATTAAAAGCGGAAAGAAAATTAGACTTTCAAATTCCCAAAAACTTTTTGGACAGGAGAGAGAAACCATTGACGAAGCGTATCCCGGAGACATTGTTGGCTTTGTCGGAAATTCAAATTTTGGTATTGGAGATACTATTTCTGAAGATACTTCAGTAGTCTATAAAGAAATTCCAAAATTTGCTCCTGAACATTTTGTTTTCTTGCACAACCCTAATCCTTCTAATTATAAAAAATTTAGAGATGGCTTAGATCAGCTTTTGCAGGAAGGCGTAATACAGGCTTTCTATTTAAAAAATTCCCATCATAAAATTCCGGTTCTCGGCGCTGTCGGTCCTTTGCAGTTTGAGGTTGTTCAATACAGACTTGAAAATGAATATGGAGCCGAAACAAAACTTGAACATACTAGTTGGAAAGTATTAAGATGGATTTCGCCAGACGTGAATGATGAAACTCTTTCTCAAATTCTACTTCCAGCTGGTGCAGCTTTTGCGAATGATTCCGAAGAAAGAACGGTTATCCTTCTTACAAGTGAATGGTCGATGAACTACTTCAAAGAAAAATATCCTAAAGTCGAGTTGTCCGATATTCCATTTGAAAATGAACTGATCGAAAAATAAATCTTATCTTTATATCATAAAAATGCAACTTTCATTTCGATAACCTTTAACATTATTTTAGTAGTTTTACATACTATTTACTAAGTATCTACTGATTTTTATGGGGTATTCATCATATTTTGATGAAATTTCTATATATTTTTATTAATATTACTTAATTTTTAGCATATTTTAATTATTATTTAGAGGAAATATTATATTTTTTAATCCTTTTTTAATTTAATTTAATGATATTTCTACTATTTTTTATATAATTATCATTTTTTTTATATTCTTACCATTATTTTTATTATTTTGTGTGTAATTCATTATATTTTGTGATAAAAAATTACATGTTTCGGGTAAGATTGAGATAACAATTAAATTTTGTACAATCCAAAGTGATTTTAGGATTTATGCTAATTAACTTATCTAAATCTTCTCTTATAAAAGGAAGTACTTTGAAGGAAAAGCAGAAGGCTATTTCATTCGAGTATATGAAAAAACAAAAAATAAAATAACGGAGACTGATTATGCTAAAATATAATCTCGATAGAATTTTTTTATTAAGGGGAATAGAAAATCCATCCGTTTTTTTAATGAAACACGGCTTTAAGGATTTTACTGCGTACCGTTTTGTGAAAAAAACTTTTACCAGTATTTCACCTAAGCATTTAGAAAAGCTTTGCTTAATTTTTAATTGCACACCTAATGATTTAATGGAGTGGATTCCAGATTCTACACAAACTCAATTTGAAACTACAGCATTAAGAAATTTGATTAGGGTTAGTACAAATTCGAATGCAGCTCAATTAATAAAAGAGGTTCCGATAGAAAAAATGGAAGAGTTTGTTCATAAGATTGAAGAGATAAAGAAAACTATATTATAAATTCTGAAATCGTTAAAAATATTTCAAACATCAGCTAAAAAAAAGTTCCGCACGGGCGGCAAGCCGTATCCGTACGGAACAGGAGAGAGAGAGAGAGAATCTGTAACTTTTTTCTTATAAGGTTAAAACCCTAATGAAATAGTGAAAACATTATTACCGGTAAAATATTTAACGGCTCTATAAGCATAATCAATGCGTGCCTCAATTCCACCAAGGTTATAATCTACACCAGCACCGGCTGTAAAGCCATAAATGTAATTGGGGTCTTGGTTATTTGGAGAAATTGAATAACCGACTCTTACAAAGAACATTTTGTTATAGCCATATTCTGCACCAAGATTATAAACATCGCCGGAATAATTGTTGTTTTCATAAACTCCCGAGACTTTAATAGAATTCATTTCATCAATATAAGGAGAATATCCAACGCCAACATCAAAAGACGATGGTAAATCAAATGGAGCAGCATTAACCGAATACTGAGTAGGTCCTCTGTCAAAGCCAGTGTTCGGAGAAGAAATAGAACCTGTTGGAGAAGCAGTTACTAATAAACCAGGTCCCGAAAAAGTCATTTGTGGACCTACGTTTTTAACAACGATACCAATGTCTAAGCCTTTAACATCAGCAAAGTCAGAATATCTAATTCCGGCGTTAAAAGCAAAACCGGTTGCGCTTACCTGCGCAATAGTTTCAGAGATATAATTAAAGGTTAAACCAACAGCAATTCTATCTGTTAACTCTCTGGCATAAGTAGCGCCAAAAGTTAAAAATTGAGGAGAATATGTCTGACCTGTTCCATCAGGCTGGTCAACAGTGGTAACATTAATATTGCCAACATTCAAAGCCTTAAGGTCGAGAGCAATCACACCGAAGTTTTCAAGTTTAACGCCAACGGCACCATACTCAACGCCAATATCGGCAATATAATTCATGTGGGAAAATTCAGCAGTAACAGAATTATTCATAACCGAAACACCAGCGGGATTCCAGTATAAAGCGCCCAGGCCGGTTTCGGTAGCAATAGAAGAGCCAGCCAAAGAGATACCGCGAGTTCCAACGGGAATCAACAATTCCGTGGCGCCGTCGGTCCCGTTTCTAGTTCCTCCGCCGGCAAAGGTGCTGTCTACCCCTAAAAGGAAGACAGCTATTATAACTAATAATTTTATTAAAATTTTCATTTTTACTCCTTGAGTATTTTGCTTCATTAAAAATGATCAGGATATTGTTGTTCTTGAATGATTGCAAACTTCAGAATTTTTTTGCCAATACCCGGCATGTCTATATATGCAATATAAAGACCGCTTCCTACAGGCAAGCCTGAATCATTCTTCAAATCCCACTGCTGGAACTGCGTCCCGTCAGTATGATTTATAGTCCTTACCATAATGCCAGCAAGATTGAATATTCTTATTGTGGCAACTTTTGGTAAATGACTAAAGGTCACAAATCGAGCATACTTATTTGTCTCAAGTGGATTAACACCATAATACGGATTTGGGAAAACATTAATTTGACTTACTTGCTGTTGAGCCAGTGTATCAGAATAATGAGTTCCTGGGACAGTAAAAGTAAATATGTCTTTTCCAATCTGTAATGGGTTGTTATAAATTATTTTTATATCATCACCGGTTTTGAAATAAGATGTAAAGAACACCCAATTCCATGTTGCACTATCGGCAACAATAGTAGATTTAGGATCTATCAATGTTGGAGAGTATTTGGTATTTACTACCCAAGTATACATTCTATCTCTGGTATTCCATACTTGGAATGTATCTGCAGCAACACCCGGCTGATTATATTTAGAATAATTTCTATCATAAACAAGCAAGTTAACCTGTTCATTCTTTACTGTATTCCAAACTTCAAATGGAATTCTTATAGTAAAAGGAGCTTTAACACCAGGTGTTGGATTTAATGGGTGATTAGCTAAGGAATAATTGCTTGAGCCAAATATTGTAGCTATAGAACCACCGGATTTAGTAATTTCCACATGCTGACCGTTAATTACAGTATCTCCAACAACACCTGTCCATTTTAATTCATAGTCTTGTTGTAAATCATTTATATCTGTTGGTGGAACTCCGCCAGCACCTCCATAAATCGGCAAAGAAGTAGCAGCAGTTCCATCTGCGTAGCCAAAGTCTGTAAAGTCCGTAATCTCAAAACGAGCAGATGAAGAATTTATAGCCAATGGTTTACCATTTAGCAGAAGGCTGCCAATTGTAGTTGGCGCGGCAAAACTACCATTTACATTTACTTGTATCCCGTCAAAATTAACAGCATTGACACCAACATCAATTCCGCCGTTGCTATGCGATGAGCCGCCAGGTCCAAATATTCCATTGGATTTCATATATGTAGCTGGGTCATAAATATCAACACCATTATATATAGTCTGATTTTTAAGAACAATAGTGCCGGTATTAAGATCAGTAACATTCCATTGATGTTGTGTAACCATTTGATTTGCCACAGAGCTAACAGTATCAGTACCACTTACATCTACAAGACTACCGCCATATCCATTCATTGCACCGAAATTATCATCATACATGGTATAATTAGTAATAATTGGTAAGGGAGTACCTGGATGAACTTGGATTACTATATCTTCTCCGCCAGCAAAAATACCGTTTTGAGATCGGCTGCTATCACCAAAGAATACTGTGTTTGTTGAGCTATTAAAAGTATATGGTATAGCCGAACCAGTATTATTACTAATTGGGCTAAATATAGAATCTATTACAATTCCAGAAGGAAACTTAATAGCGACTCCATCACAGTAATCATAATTAGGAGAAACTACATTTACCATATAATGCAAAAGGATAGCTCCTTTATTTTCGCTCCATACCGCGGCAGCACTTAAAGAAGAACCCGTTAAATCAGTAGTTTTGGCTAACCTTGAGCTTGGAGTTGTAATATCTGTCCAAACTCCATTAGAGCCAAGGGTATATTTTTCATCATGGAATGATACCTGGTACTGATGACCAGTTGTTGCAGTAGGATTGACTACATTTATTCCAACAGAAGCATCTGCAGTTCCGGTATGATTAACAATCGAAATTGGTCCTAAGTTAGCCATAGTAACACCAGGATTATTTGATTGTGGTGTAACAGTAATAACTGAAATTGGGTTTTCAAGAGCTCTTGGAACACCTTTCGGATTATAGCTATAAGCAGTTACTGCAAAATAGTAAGGTGTACCGTTATGCAATTGACCATTTCCATTAAAGGCATCTGTTGAATCAACAAAATATCTTTGAATGCCAGAATCAGTTCCATATTCTATATAATAACTTGGGTTAACTTGTCTTGTAGCAAGGTCAACAAAAGGAATAGTCTTTACACTATCAATTACATCATAAGTTGCAATAAGTTTTGCTTGATCAATAGTAGCAGACTTGTAAGGGAGTTGATAAACGTTATAACCTTCAAATTTATAATCGCCCCCGCCGGTTACGTCAATGCTATCTAATACATCATGAACAACGGAATTTTCCGTTGCAGAAACAAAACTAGCAACTTCACCCCAATCAAGGTTAATTTTATTATTCAGAGGAGTTGCAACCACATGTGGTGCTGGTGGTGGTGTTGGCAAATTAAAGAAGTGGTCGTATGCGTTTTGCGCTGTCTTATCGTAAGTTTTAACCAAAGTTACAGCTTGAAGATAATTGACAGTTGGAATAGCACCGGCAAACATTTCAGCAACAACAACTTCTTGAGTATCGCCCGGCATTAGTGTAAATGGACCAGAAGCCATACCTTGTCTTCTATCAGCAGGAGGATTTGTTACGCCATCAATCCAGTTGCCTGGTCCAAAGGGTTTAGTAGGATCACCAGGGAAAGCAAAAGGAGTTTTATTTCCCCATGGATCTTGAAACTCTAAACCACTCAAGCCATATTGACCATTAAAAAAATGGTAAAATTGAGTTGCCCCCGTTGGAGCTCCTTGAGGAGGGTCATTAAAGTTTGCATCTCCGTTAATGAAGAAGTAAGCGGCAGTCATCGGAAGATTTTTCTTACCATGAATATAGTTAAATACAAATGGTTGTTTTATAAACACTGCTGAATCTGATGGACTACCATTGACAACAGGTCCCTGGAAGAAGTCAAAACCATCTGCTGGTGGAGGTAATGGTGCATAAACCTGGTCATTAGCTTCACCGTTATATGCAAATTGAAGACTTAATGTGGTATCGCATCCGACTAAGTCGTCACCAGCATAGCCAAGGTCAACATCTGTCCAGTATGATACAAACATACTATCAATAATATTTTTCTGATATCCTTTATTAATGATATCCCATTTCTTAAAATACATATTTCCAAGAGCACCCTGCTGAGCATAAGCCCAATAAGTAACATGAACCTCAATACCCATCGGCTGAGTACCGTAAAGGCTTAAACATTGCAAAGTATCTAGATCATTGGCGACAAAATAAATAGTTTGATCTGCGCCAGGAACACCGGGTATATCAATGTTAGGTTCATATTTACCATCACCATTAACATCTTCAAATGGTGCACCTAAGTCATTTGCAGTACCGGCAGCAGGCCAATTTGTCCAATTGGCTTCGTATTGAGCTCTTAATTGTTCAGCAGTTACAGTTTGTCCACCTTCGGCATAAGCAGCAACTTCAGAACTAAGGTCAACATCAGGCCCACCTGGATAAACATCGCTTCTAACGGTATAAATTGACCATTTGGGGTCAGTAGGATCTGCAGGTTTGCCAGTAGATAAAATAGGGCCTGGTTCTAAGCCAGTAATATATGCAGAACCACCAACTCTAACCTGTCCCGATGTATCACCTCGAACAAATCCGCCCCATAAAAAGCCGGCTTCAAAAACAGCATTTTTACCGGAGCCTTTGGGGAATTCCAGTCCTTCTAAGTTAGAGTTTAAGTTATAATCACTATAGCCAACATTAGACTCTAATGCATTTAGATTATTTATATCAATTCTTGCATTAGTATTTTGGAGGCTATAAACTTTTTGTAATTTTCGTTTTTCTTTATTATTGTTTTCAGCTTTTATCATTCCGGTTACAAGGAACAACAGCCCAAGAACAACAATAGCTGTATTTTTAAATTTTGTATTACTCATTTTTCAACTCCTAATCCTTTTTATAATGTCAAATTTTTAGTATTCTAAACGAAGCCCAAGCCTAATTTGACGCGGAGTTCCATACAAGCCCGCATACTCAATATTAAGCGCTTGATAAGCATTAACAAATTGTTGCCCATAATTTTGGACTTGTTTATATCCGCCCAAACTTGGAATAGTTAAGTATCCATCAGTTGTAGCGGAACCAGTATTTGAAAATACATCTTCGACATTTTGAGTATTGAGGATATTTAATACCTGTATAAAAATATTAGCAGACAAATTATCTGAAATATCAAACGTCTTATCAATACGGAAATCAAGTTCGAAAGTTGAAGGTGTTACCGAAGAATTAAGGGCTTCTAAAGCCGTTCTGTTTCTTGGGTCAATTACAATAGGCTGATTAGGGTTTGTTGTAGCAGTTGCATATTGCCCATTGGTGATGCCTAAAGTATATGGATGTCCGCTTGCGAATGTAAATAAAAGTGAAGCGCCTAATTGATGTAAGGCTGATGGACCATCGTCTTTGCCAAAGCGGTAATCGATATTAATATTTCCGGTTAAGGCATGATTGTAAGACAACGGAACGATGTATTGAGGAATATAAACATAATTAGGATTAACAGGTGCACCGAATTCACCAGCATCTGAAAAAGGATTATCTCCGGTTCCTTCAGCATTTGAGAAAGACACAGAGCCATTGACTAAAAATCTTTCTGTTCTTCTCATGTTAAATGAGAGTTCAACACCCTCTGTGGTTGCGTAATCTCCATTAACCAGCACAGAGTAAGGTCTCCATCCAGAAGCAGTTGAAACACTCTGAACTCCGAACACAACTTGACCAGTTATATCTTTATAATAAGCTGTTATATCAAATGAAGCGATATTACCAATTTGTTGGGTAAAACCGATTTCATATTGCGTTGTTCTTTCTGGTCTTAAGTTTGTTCCTACAGGAGTAAGTTGGAAAAATCCATTGTTTGGATTCGTCCAATATCCAAAACTATAAATACCTTCATATAAATTGCTTAAAGAAGGCTGTTGAACAAATTTTCCATATTGCGCATGAAAAATTGTCTGATCGGTAATTGGGAAAGAAAATCCCAGTCTTGGACTAATAGAAGAGAAAGAAGGAACTTTAACCAGATTCTGGGCAGAATCAATTGCACCAGAAGATGTATTAAATACAGTTTGTGGATTCGATGGGTCTTTTAATGTAGTATTATCAGTATTGATATAGTCAAATCTTATTCCCGCATTCAAAATCAAGTTTTTATATTCAATTCTATCTTGAATATATGCGCCACCAAATACTGGTCTATACGGTGCAATTTGACCCGTAGAATAATCACTTGAACCGGAATAAGTATTACCATATACATCATAACCGTAATTATTAACGCCACGTTTAATAAAAAGGCTAAGAAGTGAAGTTCCAGGAGAGCTATTAATTAATTGTGCAAAATTAGTAATGGCTCCGGAAGGAGTATAACTTCTTACCGTCATTATCTGAAGTTCACCGCCAATTTTTAGTGAATTCTGTTTGTTTATATCTGCGGATAAAGACGCATTTAAATTTAAATTATCATTCTCATATTTGCTGTAATTCATAATTGAATAATTTTGGTCTGCACCAATTAAAGGCATATTTGGCGAGGCAAATGAGAAAGTAGAAAAAAGTTCATAAGGTCTTGGAACTTGATAAAGACCATAACCAGGTACATTTGCTTTGTACCATGGAACGCCTGCATTATAGTTTGCAACACTATCACCATAAGCTAAAAAGTTACTTCCTAATTGAGGATCGTATGTTTCACCCTTATTGAATATGTAACTTCCATTAACTTCAAAGTAAACATTTTTGCTTAAAATTTCGGTCAACTTAATTCCAAAGTCACCATTTCTAACATCTCGAATAGGCAATCTATTATTGTCGAACATGGTGTAAGTACTAGCACCAACACGTTGCCTAAGAAAAGTATAAGTACCAATTAAACGAACAATTGTTGGATTATAATCAAATGTAAATGTTCCAACACCACTATATTGGAAAGAATTATTACCGGGCATAGGACCGCCAGGGTAATTTAAATTAACAACATCACCTGTAATTGGGTCTGTCATTGTTCCAAGATGAAATCCATCAACTTGTTCTGGATTCATATCGGCTTGCGAAAGATTATCGAATAATCCAAAGGCTTTAATATGCTCTCCAAACAAAGGTCCGCTTACTGTAGCAGTTAAATCATTATAACCGTATGAATAAGTTCCAAGATTTTTAACGCCGTTATACCTATCTTTACTACTCTTAAACGTCCAGTTGTCTGTTAAATATTGAAGACTTGCTTTAAGATTAGGACCACCGGATTTAAGATCAGTTCGTATAATACCAGCATTAGCACCGCCAAACTCTGCAGTATAACCTCCAGCTTGAACTTGAATTTCTTCAAGAGCATCCTGAGGAATAGTTACTTGCTGTGCCGCATGCTGAGTACCTCCGTAAAAACTTGATACTGGATTTGTAATGTTACTACCTTCAAGATAATAACCGACTTCATCCTGCCTGCCGCCTCTTATATAAATATTACCTTCCTGCAGAACAACACCAGGAGTAAGTGAAACTATATTTGCAACTCCTCTAACCGGCAATGCATCAATTACTTCGTTTGTTGTTGTTCGAATTGCATTTGTGTTACTCGCATTGACAAGTGGTCTTTGAGCAACAATTTCTACCGCCCCAACAGCAACACCTGTCGGTGGAAGTTGGACATTGATTCGGGTACTTAATTCTGAATTGACCCGCACATCGGTTATGGTAACTGTTTTATAACCTAGGTAAGAAACCTTTAAAGTATAAACTCCTGCATCCAGGTTGTTTATAGTATATTCCCCATTAAGATCGGTTGCTGCGCCAAATGATGTTCCAACCACAAGAACGTTTGCACCAACAAGTGGCTCACCGGTTTGAAGATCTGTTACCTTACCACTAATTCTTCCTGTCGTTGCTGCCAGCAACAACATCGGTAAAAGTAACATGTAAGAAACAATAGTAAATAAGAACCTCATATTGCCTCTCCATTTTTGATGGACTGAAAAATGTTGATTATTTAATGTATAAATACGGCTTAAAAAATAGAAAGTATGCAAATATCCATTGTCATTAAAAAGTAACATAATGTAAATGTTTGTAACTAATTTGTATGTTTTATTATTTTTACAACACTTTTAGAGGTGGGCAGCAACATTTTGCTAACAATTTCAATAATATAAAATCCTATTTTTAAAGAACTATTATTGTTACACAAAAAGTATAATTTTTTAGGAAGAGATTTTATTTGACTTATAAGAGATAAAAGATCAAACTTTTACTCTCCTTATAAGATGCTTTCTAAATATAATCTAAAGGGAAAAATGGTTTTGTTTTTATAAAATCCAATTTTTTGTATACTATTGCATTTTACAATCAACTAAATTCTATATTTCATCGGATAGCTGTTTTATTTGAACATATTTCTGTTGTTGCGCAATTTAAGGAAATAAGATTCTAATTAAGGAGGTCAAATTATTTTCCTATTAATTGCTGAAAAACAATTGTTTTCTTTAATAAAATGGCTTTGTTATTTTAATTTAGGTGAAAGATTTTTAATTTGCTATAAAATGAGTTTCCGCTTTAATCTTAAAAGATTTCATCAATGTAAAAAAAATTTATAGTGATTATTACTTTTAGTAATTTAATCAATCAGTTTATAACCGACCCCATGCACAGTTAAAATATAATGCGGTTTGTTTGGATTGTCTTCAATCTTCTGTCGAAGTTTTACAATAAAATTATCCACTGTTCTTGTTGTAGGGCTTTCTTTAAATCCCCAAATTATTCTTAATATTTCATCCCGACTAATTGTTTTGTTTCGGTTTGTCCATAAAAAATTTAATATTTCGAATTCTTTGTGAGACATTTGAACTTCGCCATGTTTGTTAAAAGCCTCATATGTTGAAAAGTTTACTTTTAATTTTCCGATAGAAATTGATTTGTTTTGTAAAGCAGTATCAATATAGTTTTCATGTCTTCTTAAGACTGCTTTTACTCTTGCAATTAACTCTCTAATACTAAAAGGCTTTGTAATGTAGTCATCAGCGCCAAGCTCAAGTCCAAGAACTTTATCAATTTCCTCACCTTTTGCAGTTAATAAAATTATAGGAATATTTTTACCCTTCATTCTTACAGTCTTGCAAACTTCAAGACCGGATAGTTCAGGAAGCATTATATCCAGTAAAACCAAATCATAATTATTTGTAAGAATTTTTTCAAGCCCCGATTGTCCGTCTCTTACACTATCTACAATAAATCCTTCAATTTCAAGATTATCCTTTAACCCAATAACCATAGCGGGTTCATCTTCAACAATTAGAATTTTTGACATCTCTTCTCCTTAAAGGCAAAACAATTTTTGCTGTGTAAAAATAAAATATTTTTACCACATCCGCATAGAAAATTCAGACGTTTCCATAGCGTTTAAATTTTAGTGTAAATGTAGTTCCTTTGCCTTCGTAACTCTCTAAATCTATTTTCCCTTTGTGAACATCCATTATATTTTTTACAATAGCTAAACCCAAGCCGCTGCCTTTAGGGCTATGTTCATCATTGCTTTTTAAACGGTAAAACTTCTCAAATATCTTCTTGTGATATTTTCGAGGTATTCCATTTCCATAATCTTTTATTTTAACAAAAACATAATTATCGTCAACGCCCGTTTTAATATTAATTTCTTTTTTATCATGGCTATATTTAATAGCATTATCAATAATATTATTTACTGCTTCTATCAACGTATCTTTATCAGCATTAACTAATGGGAGCGAATTGAATGGCTCAAATTTAACTTGAAACTCTTTTTGTTGAAAATAATATTGGTGTATGTAAAGTAACTCATCAACGACTTTATTCAAATCAATTGCTTCGAATCGAAAATTTTTTTTATTATAGTCAAGTTCATAAAAGCTTAAAATTCTTTCTACTATTCTTCCTAATCTTTTACTTTCCTGGTGAATAATAGAATAATACTCTTTTTCTTTTTCAGCGGATTTTGCTCTGCCAAGGGTTAATGTTTCTGCGAATAAGGTTATTAAAGATAAAGGCGTTTTTATTTCGTGAGAGACCTTTGATACAAAATCCTTTTGCATTTTTTCAAGAGCAATCTCTCTCCTAATATTGCTATATAAAAACCATATACCAAGAATGAGAATTAAATCGAGCGATAAGGCTACAATCATAATCCTGGTAATTCTATCCTCCACCAATTTTGCCAAAGTAACTCTTTTCAAATAAATTTCTATTGAATAATTTGGAACAAGCTGAAGTTCATTTTTCCGAATCAAGAAAATATTAGTGTTGTACGCATTAGAAAATTTGCGCTTATTTGTTTTTTCATTTAAAATAGAAAAAATAAAATTATTTTGAGTTATATGACTAATTGCTGGAACTATAACATCTTTTATAAAGATTTCTGGTTCTATCAAAATCCCGCAAAAATCATTTTTGTTTTCTGTATAATTTAATGCAAATAAAACCATTTCAAGATTTTTGCAATTTAATATTTCAACCGATTCAATTTTTCTCTTTTGAAGAGGAATGCTTATTAAAACTTCTTTAATCTTATTTTCATTTTCAGACAAAATTCTTTTTATGGAAGCTCTAATTATGTTCGAGCATGAATCATTATTTGCTGCATAAAGGGAAGTATTGGATAATTTATTGTTTTCTGATAAAACCACCATTTTAATAAAATTATTTTTATCAATAAGCTGTTTTATCGAATTATTAAAATCTTTCTTGCTATGTTTAACCGGGTTAGCTACCAACAAATTTATTTGGGATGCCAAATAATATAGTTCATCGTTGATTGATTGATTTACCGAGAACAAAATTGCATCCAATTGACTCTTATAAATCTCTTCTATTTCTTTTTCAGTGCTATTAAGCGACATAATCTCATAAATAGAAAAGAACATCGCCGGTATTGATAACGCTACTATTAAAATTATAATAAATTTATTTAAGGATTTACGCATTAAATTATGCTATTTTTTTATCTTCTTTTCTTGCAAAAAAATCTCGCCGTTTAAGAACAGTTCTTGTGAAGATTTTTCCCAAATCAATTTTTTTTTCTATTGTCAAAGTAAACAGTGCAATTAACATTTTAGAAAATAATTACTATTAAAAAATTATGATACCTAAATGTTTATTGCAAGTATTAAGAAAATTTATTATTACTAAACAAAGAGAAGAAAAATAATATTTGCTTCTCCCACTTTGGAAAATATCTCAACAGAAACTTATTAAATTAATGTGCTTATAAAAGAGATGTTAGAAAGTTTAGATTGTAAAAAATAAAAAAGTATCTCAAGGCTTGACATTCGAAAATAACTTTTAAGAAATTTTTAAAAACAACTTTAATTTTTGGCTATAAGAAAGGCACAAAAATACTATCAAATGCTTATAGAACAATTGATTTTCTAATGCACCTGAAATAATTTGTTTATAAATTTTTAATATATTATCAAAATCTTATTTCCAATCAGGCATGATTCCATTTGAAATTAATTTTTGCCTGTTTGTTCCATTTGTGAAAACCCCGTTGTCGCTTATTATCCAAATATCTCTTTGAGAATTAGCGGTATTTGAACCATTGTCAAAAATAATATAGGCGCCATTTGGAGAATACCTTGGATCCAAATCATTTGTTCCATCGGGTTTATAAGCGGACAAATCAACAGTATTTTTTGTAGAGATATTCATTTCAAAAATATGAGAATTCAATTGCCTGCCGGTGTTATCTTGATAACCAGATATATCATGAGTATATAATATTTTTTGTCCATCAATTGAAAAAGAAGGACTTGCTGTTGCACCGGGGGAATTGCCAACTAAGAGAGTCATATTGCTTCCGTCGGAATTCATTAAATAAATTTCAGAATCATAAATATTTGGTCCTATAGTTAAGACAACAATTTTACTTCCATCCGGAGAATAGCTGCAGTCGCGGAAATTTCTCCCAGAAGGTGCGGTAGCTATTAAGGTTAAATTAGAACCATCTGAACTAATTCTATATAATTTATCATTACATGCATAAAGCAAATTATAACCATCTGGGGACCAACAAAATCCGACTCCATAATTTCCATAGCCCGTAACCCCGGTAGTCGTTACTTGCGTAATATTACTTCCGTCAAGATTCATTGTGTAGATTTGCGGAAGAACCGTAGCATCAGATGTAAAAGCAATTTTATTGTGCAAAGGATTAAAACGAGGATACCAATCGCGGTAATAATCGTCTGTCAATTGTATCGTATTTGCTATTGTACTGTCTGATGAAAATATTTGATAATTCCCGTTCACAAGTCTTGCAAAAACGTAAGGATTGTTTGGAAACGGTTGGGTTGTAAAACTCCAAATGCTACCATTAGTCGCTAATGTATCTTGCCCTTTAGAAACTACCTGCCAATAATATGTAGTATTAAATTTTAGATTGCTAAGAAAAACCATAGTATCAGTAATTGCGCTCGCTATTTTTTGAGTAGAAGAATTGGAATTAAAGAGATAAACATCATACCTTATGGTATCAATATTAGTTTTATTTAAGGGCGGCTGCCAAGCCAATTTTAATGTGACAGGCTGATTTGTAGACTTATCTGCTGGCGAAGGATTGATAGCTTGTCCAGGCGTATTTGTACTTCCATAGCTAAGAATAATAGTTGCCTGAGCCGTTAAACCAGTTTGAACAGAAACTGAAACCGACGTGCTATTAAAATTTGTTTTTGAGACGGAAACTGAATAATTACCTGTAGGTATGTTTCTAATTAAAAATTTACCTAAACTATCCGTTAATACTGCAACAGAAGCTGGGTTTGTAGTAACTTGAGCACCAACTATGGCTGTTTTACCGTCTGTTTGCAAAACTACACCCTGAATATTACCATAACTGACAGGCTCCACTGTGTTTTCTTTGCACGAGCTTAAAAAAAGAATAAACAGTACAGGAATAATTATCTTGTACATCTCAGTATGTTTCCGCATTTATTAAATCTCCTAAATATTTGTAATTCTTTCTCATCATTATAAAATAAAACTTTGCAAATCAGAATTAAAAAATTATAAATTCTATTGTGATGAAAAATCCGAATTACAACTTCATTTTTTAAAATTATCAAATTCTAAACTATCACTTAAAATAATATTTTTATTTTCAAATATTTTTAATTTTATTTTATAAATATCATTTTCTAACAGATTATTAGTAACCTTAGATAAAACAGTTTCCGTATTTCCTTTAACGAAAATTTCACCTGATTGAGAATTATTACTGTTACCCGAGTTTCCTATTTTAGTTACTATAAATAAATAAGAAATTTTTACGGGCTCATTCTTTTCATTCTTAAATATTCCAGAAAATGTAATTTGAGAATCACTCTTTGAAGTTCTAATCGAACATTTAAATTTATTGGTTGTATCAAATCTGAAATCTAATTTATTGTTAGTGGAGTATCCAACAAATAAGAAACAAATCATTACTACAAATAAATAGTTCATATATTCATCTTTATTTTTTCTATAAAATAAAGGTTGCAAAGTCTAATAAAAAGATTAAAAAAGTTTTTCCAACCGTCAGATAGTTTTTGCGTTTGTAATTTTAAATTGTACTACAAAACTCTACAGGTTTAATAACGTCCGTTTATTATTTTCAAATTCATACCGTTACCTATTTGATAAATTTTATAACCACTCACCGGCTCATTATTACTGATTTGGGTCAAGGTATTATTACTTCCAATCTGACTTAAGACATTTATTTTATAATCACCAATAATGTTCTGCGCTGCTTGATTACCATTACCAACCTGATAAATAGCTGTAGTGTTATAATCACCGTCTACGGTTGAACTTGAATTATTTCCAGAACCGACTTGCCAGATTTTACTATTATTGTTGCTACCAGTTTGAACTATAACGGCGGAGTTATTTTGCATATATTGATAAATAGCACCAATGTTACCATCATTAGAATTAGAGGCATTTACTTGATTAATATACGCTAAGTTAGAATTACCCAATTGATTAATAATTGCTTTGTTTCCATTTTTAGGCAAATAAACATCCGACAATGAAATGTACTCAAGCTGTTCCAAAGTAATATTATTGCCATTATTATTAGAATTATTTTGGTTAAGGTTATAATTACTTTGCTGGGCAAAAACAGGCAGATACAATAAAATTATAATCCAAATAAAAATTATTTTATACATAAATACCTCATCACAAAATCCAAAATTTTTCCCGAAAAGTTTAGCAAATTATCTTTCATAAATTTTTCAATAAAATCTTGAGGAGGGAAGTTTTGCTTCCCTCCAAAAGAAAATAAATTAATGCTGAATTATATTTGCTACATTTCCATTACCGGTCTGCATTGTTATGCTTGAATTACCGCCAATTCCTGCCTGTGTAAGATTAATAGAGTTATTATTTCCGACTTGGCTAGCAGTAGCATTATTCAATCCCATGGTTTGTGAACCATTGATGGTATTTGAATATCCATTTTGAATAAACGAGGCTAAATTTCCATCGGCCGATTGAGAAAGTTCAGCAAAATTGCCGTCAAGAGTTTGATTTATAGTAGCTATGTTTTGGTCACCAACTTGATTGGTATTAGCATAATTATTATTACCAGTTTGCGTAATCGAAGATTGAGTTCCTTTTGTTAACGATGTACTAGTACTTAAATTTTGAAAACTTTGGTTGCTATTTCCTGTCTGGGTTGATATAGCTGAATTCCAACTACTCATATTAGCATTACCACCGTTCATTGTCTGATATGCTAAATTTGAATTACCAGTTTCATTTATGCTTGCCCAGTTATCTTGCCCATTAAGGTTTTGTGAAGTTTGGTTAGAATTTCCTTTTTGTGATACTTCTGCCTGAGGTCCATTCCAATTGCTACCTCCTTGCATATTTTGAATTGCCGAATTACCATTACCATTCTGGTAAACTCCAATTTCATTTGTCGGATAAACACCGATTCCGGCAAAAACGCCGTTAGTAATCGTCTGAGAAAAGTAGTTATTGTCTCCAATTTGTTGTGCAGTTAAATTATTGGTGTAACCACCTTGAATATTTTGGTACCCAATATTTGCATTCCCTTGCTGCAGGGTTTGTTCATGCCTACCGTTGTTGTCTCCATTTTCGATTTGGCTCATCTGATTATTATCACCAACTTGCTCAAGCACAACAGTTTGATTAGCATATCCCAAATTTCCTGTTCCAACTTCGTTTTGGTAAACAGATGCAACATTACCGGAACCGGTTTGTGTTACATTAGAATTCTGAGTAGCATAATCTTGATTGGATTGAACAACAGAAAGCGAGTTTGAATTTCCACCGTTTTGAAGCGCTGTACTTGTTTGACTAAAACCGGTTTGTGTAATATTTGCACTACTATTATTTCCGGTTTGTGTTAATGTAGAATTATTTTGTGCAAAACTAAAAGAAGCTGCAAATAAAATTGCAACCATTATAAAAAACATCTTTTTCATATTTAGACTCTATTTTATTAAACATAAAAATTAATTAAATCAACAAAAGAGGGAAGTTTTGCTTCCCTCCAAAAGAAAATAAATTAATGCTGAATTATATTTGCTACATTTCCGTTACCGGTTTGTGTAACTGCTGAAGTATTTAAATTACTCAACTGCTGAGTCATAGCCCAATTACCATTACCCTGAGATTGAATAATATTGGAATTATTTCCATCTCCAGTTTGAATTGTTTCTGCCCAGCTATTATTATTTATATATTGACCAGTAAATGAAATATCATTACTTCCTGTTTGCAAGGTATTGATCACATTTCCATCACCATAAGTCTGAACTGTATAATGTTGGTTGTAATCACCATTAGAAGTAACTTTAGCATAATTATTTGAAGCATTGTTCCATTTTTGTTCCATATACCCAAATCCGTTATTGCCGGTTTGTTCTAGTATGGCAGTGTTACTGTTGCCATTTTGCAACATTTCTTCATTATTTGAATTTCCTAGCTGACTAAAGGAAGCAAAGTTTGCGTTGCCTTCTTGATCTACAGTTGGGACATTTTGGCTCTTCCAATAACCTGCACCATTTGAGCTTCCTACTTGCGAAATATTTGCATAGTTTGAATTGCCATTCTGAACTGTCATGGCATAATTAGCCTGAACTCCGTTTTGGGTTTGATAAGAGACATTTCCACTGCCATTCTGATTAACAATTGCAGTATGCCCACTTAAATAAGTTGGAGGACTATTCCAAGTTCCACCTACCTGCACCTGGCTAGCATAATTATTGTTTCCTGTCGATAAGATTGAAGTAGAATTGTTTAGCCCATTCTGATTTTGGATTCCCGAATTTGCCGTACCAACTTGTGTAATGGAACCAGTTTGATGCGAACCTTCTTGAGTCTGCGATGCATTATTGCCATCACCAACACTCTGGGAAATATTTGCTGTCATATTATAACCATCTTGTTTCTGGAAACCAATATTTGAATTGCTAAGCTGACTAATAGTTGCCGCATTGTATCCAGTATAACTAAACCCTTGCAACTGAGTAGCCGTATTACTATTGCCGCTTTGATTTATAGTTACGTTTTGTGGTGCAGTAATTCCTGCTTCCTGAAATTGAGTTTGACTTGCGACATTATTGTCTCCAGTTTGTGTTACCACTGCATTATTGTTTTTTGCACCATTACCAGCTGTCTGCGAAACATTAACTTGATTATTACTACCATTTGATGTTACGGTATTAGCATTTTGTGCAAAACTTAAAGAAGCTGCAAATAACATTGCAACTACAGAAATAAACAACTTATTCATTGTTATTCTCCTTATTAATAAAAAATAGTTAATTAAAAGGTGTCTTTTAACTGCGGTAAATTCACTCATTTTTAGCCGTAGTTTATGACACATAACCCCAGTGGAACTTTTGTAGAATTTTGTCCATATTTACAAAAGATATTTATAAAAAGGGCAAAAATCATTTAACTTTTGGTGGCGTTAGCGGATTCCACACTTTCTCTACAATTTTTGTAAAGAAAGTTCCCTGGCGCTGCCAACTTTTAATACATTGCAACTCCACTGAATATTGCAACACATTTTTTAATACTAATATTATTTCCCTCCTTTCAAAGAATTTTAGTTTTTAAATAAATTATTAAATAAATAAACAGTAAATCCAACATTTGCACCCCAGAAATAGTCATTTAAATTTCCATGTTTAAGCCCATCAAGCATATCACTAAACACATAATGATTGTTCAATTCAACATTCAAACTTATAAATTTGCTAAAAGAATATTCTACACCAATTCCAGAAACAAGTGAATAAAAAAGCTTTGAACTTGTTGTATTCGAAGCAGAATAATCTGGATATAATGCACCACTATTTTTCTTATAGATTATTTCACCTCCCAATGTTAAATAAGGAGTAAAATCATATTGAGGTATTAATTTATAATAAGCACCAATTCCTAATGAATTAAAAATATTATCAAATGCACTTTCAGCGCCAAGCCTTCCACTTCTGTAGTTTGCTCCTAAAGCCCAGCGGTTATTAAAGTTAAATCTAAGTCCAAAACTTTCGAACATTTTAGTCAGCGGATTAGGATAATCACCAGAATATTGTTGACCACCAATATTAAGATCTATGCCTATCTTAGAATGTTTTTCAGCAATTGAATTGCCAAGGTCATCTAGTTCATTGCTTTGAATTTGATCGTTAGAAAAATTTTTAATAACTGGAGAATCCAAATCTTTAGGATTTTTAACCTGCCACAAGCCATCTTGTATTCCTTCAATAATAAGACTTTCAACTGCTTTCTGAATTGCTTCAGTAACACAAAGGTCTACTGGCTCGTTGTAAGTATAACCAGTCTCAACTTCTAAAAGACTTTGATAGTCCACAAACTTGAAAAGTCCTAAATCAACCATCTGAGATAAAATTGTTTTTGTAGTATAAACAGTTTTCAAAATTCTTCCGTTTTGGGTTGACACAGCTCTTAAATAAATCGTTACTTTATCCTCCCGATACTGTCCCGAAGCTGTAGCACCGAGATATTTAACTCCAGCACCACCGGTTAGAACATCGGTATCATAAGAGATTATTCCTCCTTCGAGTATAACACCAGCGTACAATAGTGGGGGAAGATCCGGTAATTTTTTACCATCTTCTCCTAAAAAATTTTCCCTGCTTGAACGAATAATTTTTCTTTCATTTAATAAATCAGAAAGACCTTCACGTTCGATAGGAATAAACCATCCCGAATCTTCAAGCGCTTTAATCAAAATTGATGTTGCTCCTTGTGTAACTGCAGTTGAAAAACTATTTCCAGTTTCTGTTAATTTATATTGACCCGTTTGATCTCTAAACTTGTAAACTGCTGCTACAATTTGTTCTTTTGGAGGCGGTAATTTAGTCAGTTCTTTTTCAACTGCCGTAGGAACACCAATTGCAGCCGGAGTAGTTTTTAATGGCTCGTATGCTGCACAACCAGCAAAAAATAAAAGAACTATTAGTATAAAAAACTCAACTAAGAAATTTTGAATATTCTGCATTATCTTTTTATTCTTTTTAATAATATGGTACAACAATCGTAGTTTGATTGCCATTAGAATTATCTTGTATATTAACATGAAGTCCATCTGTTGACGGATTTATATCTATAATATAATTACCTAATTGATAATGCCCTTGAGTCAACGAGCCTTCGCCAAAAGCTGAGGTAACTATTTTTTGAGAAAGTTGGCTTAATATCTGCTGATCTAATGACTGTTGAAAATTTTGCAGCGGATTATTATTAAAAGAATTCAATGAACTTGAAGAACTCGGAGCAGTTTTATTATTTTGAGCCTGAGCTTCGGCAAGCATCCATGAGCCATTTAAATAACTCCCGCCGAAATTTGGATTAATTGGTTGATAAACAAACTGCTGGGCAATGCTCTCTTTGCCTGATATTAAAAAAAGAAGCAGAATTACCGCAATGAAATATTTTATTTTTCTCATAGTATCCTTTCATTACTTAACAATTAAAAAATACCTGTGCCTTGCATATCTTCACCTTGTAATTCCTTTTGGATTTGGTTATAATTTTCAAGATAAGAATATGCTATTTCTAAACCTTCTTGCGCCGTCTCTTCAATTATCTCGTATCTTGGTTGAATGAAACGCTGAAAAACAGGATTATCATTAATCAAAATTGTAATCTGAGTACCCAACTGAGGTAAAGGTTTTTCCGAAATTGTAATTGTGTAGTCTTTTATATTTTTCGGTTTTTCCCAACCTGCATAAAACAAATCATAAAAATCATGTCCAATTTTTGAAAATGTCTCATCAACAATTAATCCTTCAAGGCCGGAATCTTCGTCCTCGGAGTTTTGTAATTCCGGTTGTTTATTTATAGCAATTTGAGTTTTCTTAGTAAGCGATGTATCTATTTTAGATTGAGTTTCTTCTTTTGATATTTTATTTGTATAAGGTACTTGAATAAACAGTTTTTGATTTGGATAAATGATATCTGGATTTTTTATCGCTGTCTTGTTTGATTGATAAATATCATTCCATTTGTAAGCATTCTTAAAAATTCTTGTGGCAATTTTTGAAAGATTATCCCCCTCTTTTACAACGTAAACTTCGGAACTATCTTCTTTTCCATTCTGAAGTTTATTAATTAACGAGTCTAATTCAGAATGCACAAGAAGATAAAATTGTTTATAGTTGCTAAAATTTGAATTTTTCAATGAATCTAATTTCAGCTTTGCTTGTTGAGCTGTTATTTTATTCTGAATAATATTATTATAGAACAAACTAAGTTCATTTTTATATACTTCAAATCCATTCACCGTTGTTGAATCTTGCGGGAATACATCGGTATAGCCAAAAATAAAAATGCCAACAATAATTATTATTATTTTAATTTCACTAAGCATACAGAACTTACACAAAAATATTTTATCCTAAATCGTAAACTGGCTGTAAAGGACTGCTAAGGTTTTCTAATTCTTTGCTAATTTGTTCAAAACCAGGTATATATATTTTTCTATCTTTATAAATGAGAATACTATTTATAAATTTTTTCCCCCGCGAAGGAATAATATCTAAGGATTTCTCAATGAATATTATATCTGTCGTAAGAATTTCTTTAACACGATCAACTCGGAAACAAAATCTTTTCCCATACATTTCATGAAGAATTATCCGCATATCCTTCGAAATTTTTAATGATTTAAGCCCATAAATCTTATGCAAATCAATTAATCTAAATGACATTTTATTATATTCAATACGAGAAGTATAATCTAATTGTGCTAATCGTTTAACTTCATTTGTTTTAACAACTGCAACAACATCTTTTACATCAGAACAAAATTCCATATCACCCATTTCATAAATAAGCAATCCTTTAATTTCATTAAACTGCTTTTGGTAAATGCCCATAAGTTGTTTTCTTGCTTTTTCTAATTTTTAGTTAAAAATATCACTCTAAGGAATTGCAAAATAAAAGAGCAATTTTTATACCAATATTTATTTCTCAATAAAATTTAAAAATCAAGCAAAAAATGAATAGGAAAAACAAGGAATATAAATTTTGGACATGGAGCTAGTAAAATTTTTGGACTTATTATTTTTATGCGAAGAAGAGATCAATAACTAAAAAAGGCTAAAAAAGATAGGATCGAATTAAATTATTTTTCATTTTTGTGAAGTACTTTTCCTTTTTGTTTACTCCGAAAATTTTGTATCAATTGAAAAAGCTTTTATTTTATTATACAAAGTTTGCCTGGAAATTTTCAATAGTTTCGCTGCTTCATGTTTATCACCTTTTACTTTTTCCAAAACATTAACGATGTGTTTTTTTTCCACAGATTCCAGACTATAATCATCCCTTTCCTCAATTATAATTTGCTTATCTTTTGATTTTAACATAATATTTTCTTTTTCAACTGCCTCTCCTTTTGCTAAAACAACCGCTTGCAAAAGTACATTTTCCAATTCACGGACATTACCAACCCAATTATATTGTTGCAGCATATCTAATACTTCATAAGGAACTTTTCTAACATTTTTATGTAGCTCCCTATTAATCTTTTGTAAAAAATGTACTATAAGAATCGGAATATCTTCTTTTCTTTCTCTTAATGGGGGGACATAAATCGAAAATACTTTTATCCGGTAATAAAGGTCTTCCCTAAATTTTCGTTCTTCAACAAGCTTCTGAAGATTTTGATTTGTTGCAACAATTATACGAGCTTTCATCGGAATAGTTTCTTCGCCCCCAACTCTTATAAATTCCCTTTCTTGAATTACTCTCAACAACTTTGTCTGAAGATTTAATGACATCTCAGAAATTTCATCGAGAAATATTGTTCCTTCTCCAGCTAATTCGAACTTACCTTTTTTACTTCTAACAGCTCCGGTAAATGCTCCTTTCTCATGCCCAAACAGTTCAGTTTCAAGAAGTGTTTCTGGCAATGCTGCCGAGTTAACTGCAATAAAAGGTTGCTCTTTTGTAATTCCTGAATTATGAATTACCCTGCTAATTAATTCTTTACCTGTTCCGCTTTCTCCCTGTATTAAAACATTTACCTTATTAATAGATATTTGACCAATCTTTTTAATAATTTCTTTTATTTGAGGAGATCTTCCTACAATGAGATTATAATTATCCTTATCTGTTAAATTAATATTAACTAATTCAAGTTTTTTACTTAAGAGGCTGGTTTCCAGTGCACGTTGAATAATAAATTTAAATTTTTGTAAATCTAAAGGTTTACTAAGAAAATCATACGCACCGTTTTGCATGGCTAAAATAATTGAATTCATATCATCTATTGAAGTGATGATTATTACTTGTGTATTAGATTCTATTTTTTTAATTGTCTTTAAAATTTCTATACCATCAATATCATCCATCTCTAATGCAGTTATTACTAAATCAGGTTCTTCTTTTTCGAACAAACTAATACCCTGTTTACCACTATTAGCTAAAATTACGGTGTATTCAAGCTGATTTAGAAATGTTTTTAATGATCCTCTGATGCCCTCGTCAGGATCAATTACAAGTACTTTATTCATTTTACCACAAAAGAACTATCTTGTTTTTTTAAGAACGAAAATTACCAACCATTAAAACTGAAAGATTAATATTTTCCCGTTCTAAATAATATTAAAATTTAAGTTATTATCTCTAATCATTTTTCAAATCAATCAATATTTCCTTTTTGTGTTTTCATAAGAATTATCACAATTTAGATTTATGAACTCACCTTAAAGAAACATAAAGATCATACGAGTTAATTTCTACTTTGAAAAATATTCTACACTAAAAAAAGGATTTAAAATATAACTTGATATCCCTACTTAATGTTTATTTATATTTCCCGAATCGAATTTCCTGTCGGAACACTTTTAGTTATTTCAATGTAGAAATTAATCTTTCATTTTTTGATAATCAAGAAAATGGGGAAAAATTTTTAAGACTATTTTTTAGAATAAATTTATATTTTCAAAACTTGCTTCAACTATTTTATGAAATCAAAATCGATTTTATAGTTCAACATAAAATATTTTTCAATAAAAAATATTAATTTCTTCTTTTAGTTCGACTCCAAAATTATCTTTAACGGATTTCTTTATCTCTGCCGAAAGATTTAATATTTCATCACCAGAAGCATTTCCATAATTAACAAGGACAAGGGCTTGCTCGGAATGCACTCCCACGTTACCAATTTTCTTTCCTTTCCAGCCACACTGTTCTATTAGCCAACCTGCTGCAAGTTTTATTTTATTTTCATCCGCTGGATAAAAAATTATCCCTGGGAATATTTTTTGTAGTTGTAAAAGTTTATCCTTAGTGATAATTGGGTTTTTAAAGAAACTTCCTGCATTGCCAATTTTTGCGGGATCGGGCAACTTGCTCATCCTAATTCCATAAATAATTTTTCTTATTTCCTTAATTGTTGGGTTTAATATTTTCTTTTTTTCTAACTCCGATTTAATTGAACTATAAGAAAAATTAACAATTGGATTTTTTTTTAATTTTAATTTTATACTCGTTATAATAAATTTATTTTTTAAATCGTTTTTAAAAATACTATCCCTATATCCAAAATGGCACTGATCATTAAAGAAAGTTTTTGACTCACCCCTATCAATAGTTATTCCTTCAAGGCTATAAAATGAATCTTTTATTTCTTGTCCATAAGCCCCAATATTTTGCATTGGAGCAGCACCACATGTTCCAGGGATAAAAGAAAGATTTTCAACACCGCCGTAATTTTTGTCAACACAAAAACTAACTAATTCATCCCAAATTACACCCGCACCAGCTTCGATAATTACAAAATCATTGTCTTCTTCTATAACATTCATTCCACTTATATTTATTTTGATAACCACACCATCAAAATTTTTTGTTAAAAGTATATTGCTACCGCCACCGATAATAATTTTTTTAAAAAAGGAGAATTCTTTTAATTGTAAAAAATTTATCAGCTCAAGTTTGGAAGAGATTTCTACCAAAAAACGAGCATTCACATTAATTCCGAATGTATTATATTTTTTTAGTGAAATATTTTCGAAGATGTTCATTTGAAATCTTTTTGTTATTGTGATAAATAAATAAAAATAGAGTAAAATTTCGTCAATTAAAAATTAGCACATTTATACAAAACTATTATAAATTAAAAAAGATTTTATTAGTTTGAACATATATTTTTTTTATTTAATTATTCAATAAGATTTTTTTTGGTATTTACTAATGAGCAGATATACAATAAAAGAAGGAAAGTTCGGGAAATATCCGACGGTCTTACTTTCAGACGGGAAAAAAGGCGAAACTTTAGAAGTCGTTCTACGAGGTGCAACTGCGTTACGCTATTTGGTTAATTATGAGGGGAAAATAATAAATATCTTAGATGGCTTTGAAACTCAGGATGAATTAGAAGCTGCAAAAGGTGCGCGATGCTGGATAATGGCACCTTTCGCTAATCGAATTCAAAATGGTAAATATTATTTTAACGGTACGGATTATGAGCTGTCACCTATTCCTCCTAGAGATCAAGTAATGCACGGTTTTCTGTCTAATATCCAATATGAATTGTACAAAACCGATACAACTGAGAATTCAATCGAAGCAACATTTGTTACAAAAAAAACAAGACCTGGAGTATTTAGCGGTTATCCATTTTCGTTAGATGTTTATGTAAAATATAAATTAGAAGATGGGAAATTATCTTGTAAAATAATCGGCGAAAATGTTGGTGAAGAACCTTTACCATTTGGATCAGGTTGGCATTCTTATCTAAAAACTGGAGATGAAGGAATTGAACATTTAATTCTTACACTTGATGCCGAAAAAACAATAGCCGTGGATAGTAATTTAATTCCGCTTAGTGGTGAGAATGCTTTTGTAGACGTAATCAATTTTCCACATTTGGATTTTAGAAGCGACCGTTTGGCTGATAAAAGAATTTTGAAAAACAAAAAGTTGGATAATGCATTTACCGAATTAAAAAAATGCAAGGATGGTTTTTCAAAAGCATCGTTGTACGATCCGCACAATGGTTTGAAAATTACTCTTTTCCAGCGTGGAGGAGTTACACTTGTATTTACTGGAGATTCATTGAAAACTAGACCTCGTAAAGCAGTTGCAATTGAACCTATGCAATTTATTACAAATGTTTTTAACAGGGATGATTTTAAAGATGAGATTACTGTTTTGCCTGGAAGAAATTCCGTCTTTGAATTTGGAATAGAAATTAATAACTAATTTATCGCATTAAAAGACAATTGAAAATGTTTTTATAAAAATTTAAAGTTAAATTATAATTTTAAGCAAAGGAAAAGATTTTTTTGAAAGTAGAATTCAATTTCAACCAATCGGGTGTAATTCCATACAGAATTAAAGCTGGTCATGTAGAAATCCTTTTAATTACATCTGTAAAGAAAAAGCACTGGGTAATTCCAAAAGGTTATATTGAATTTAATTTATCACCTTTTGAATCTGCCAAGAAAGAGGCATTTGAAGAAGCAGGAATAATTGGAGAAAATGAAACAATAGAATTAGGTAATTTTGAAAACAAAAAATCAATTGGAATATGCTATACTAAAGTTTTTGCCGTTAAGGTTGCAAAAATATTAGACGAATATCCAGAAAAAAATTTTAGGAAAAGAAAATGGTTTAACTTAAAAGAAGCAGCTGAGGCAGTTAGAATACCACAGATATCTCAAATGATTTTATCTTTGGACAAAAAAATAACGGCTTAACACTTTAATCATTTTCAATTATAAAATGTTCAACTGCACGGCGTGAAGTTTCATAATCATATCCGCGTGAGATAAGAAAGGAAAGAAGTTTTAATTTTAATTTTTTATCGTCGATTTTTTTGCCTAAAAAAGTTTTAAGCTTTTTATTAACAAGAATAACAGCACTTTCTAAGCTGTTTCCGTCAAAAAATTTATCTTTAAGCACTTCGGAAATAATTTCGCGTTTCACGCCTTTTTTTACCAGTTCACTTTCAATTTTAATTTGTCCCCATAATTTATTTTTAATATTTTCCTCAGCAAATTGTTTGGCAAATTCATAATCATTTAAATAGTTTTTAGAATGTAATTCTTCTATAACAACATCTATCAAGTCTTTTTCATAGCCTTTTTGATTGAGTTTAGTTCTTAATTCTTTTTCCGAATGCAAACGTCTACCTAGGAGCTTAAAAGCTTTTTGTTTTAGATAGAACAATTTGTTCTCTCTTATTAAGGAATTAAAAAGGTCTTCAGAAATTTCGTCATTTTTCCGAAGACCGTTTTTGATAAACACTTCATTAGAAAGAAAAAGAATTTCATTGTTATCGAGATGAATTATTCTGGTTCTTTCATCTTTCCTTTCGATACTAATAATCTTCATTTAACAAAATGAAATTATTTTGAAGATTTTTTTTCTTTTACAACAGGTTTTTCTTCAGCAAGAGAGCTTTCATCAGTTTTAATCATCCCTAATTTTTCTCTTACTTCTTTATTTAACTTTTCAAAAAGTTCTGGAAGCTCTAGTAATTTTTGACGAAATTGTTCCCGACCTTGGAATCTATCTTCATCATAAGTAAACCACGCACCACTTTTTTTGATAATTCCAAGATTTGTTGCTACGTCCAACAGATCTCCAGTTTTACTAATTCCCTCGTTATATAAAATATCGAATTCAACCTCTTTAAAAGGAGGGGCAACTTTGCTTTTGACAATTTTAACGCGTGTTCTGTTACCGACAACGTCAGCCCCTTCTTTTATTGCGGCAATTCGTCTGATATCTAATCTAACGGATGCATAAAATTTTAATGCATTTCCACCGGTAGTTGTTTCTGGGTTTCCAAACATAACGCCAATTTTACTTCGCAATTGATTAATAAAAATTACAGAGGTTTTAGATTTAGAAATAGCACCAGTAAGTTTTCTTAAAGCTTGAGACATTAATCTGGCTTGCACTGCCATAGTAGCATCGCCCATTTCGCCTTCTATTTCGCTACGAGGAACAAGTGCAGCAACAGAATCGATAACAATAATATCAAGAGCGTTGCTTCTAACAAGCGTATCGGTAATTTCGAGAGCCTGTTCACCAAAATCTGGTTGCGAAAGTAAGAGATTTGCAGTATCGACGCCGAGTCTTTTTGCGTAATTAACATCAAGTGCATGTTCAGCATCAATAAAAGCGGCTAAACCTCCCGCTTTTTGAGCTTCTGCAATAATATGAAGACAAAGGGTAGTTTTTCCGCTTGATTCAGGTCCGAATATTTCGGTAACTCTACCACGAGGCACTCCACCAATTCCAAGTGCATAATCTAAAGATAACGCACCAGTAGGAATTGCTTCAACATCGTTAATTACGCCATCGCCAAGTTTCATAATAGAGCCTTTACCATAGGCTTTTTCTATTGTTGCAATTGCGTCGTCAATTATTTTGAGTTTTTGATCACGGTCAGAGCTCATTTTCCCTCCTAATTATTTTAAATTATAAATTTTTATATTGCTATATTTAGAACCAGAGTGCATCAGTTCACTTTTGATAAGAGCAATTTCAGTAGCTTCGAATTTAACTTCGGGAATTATAATTTCATAATTTTTATTTATTAGTTTAATTTCTTCATGTCTTTTAAATCTTTTTAAAGTAAGGTGTGGAGTAAAAATTTTTTTATCCGGAGTAATCGAAAATTTTTCAAGTTTTTTATTCAAGCTTTCTGTCAAATTAAAAATTTCTTTATTTAAGTTTACACCCAACCAAAGGATTTTGGGTTTATTTTCAAAAAAGAAGAAGCCGAATTTGGTTAGATTGCAGTTAAACCTTTTATAATTTTCAACAAATTTAATTTCGTCAATTACCGGATTCAATAAATCTTCATTAACCTCACCAATAAACTTAAGAGTTAGGTGTAACTTTTCTTCAGGTTCCCAGTTAATTATATTATAACTTAGAAAAGTCTTTTCTCTCAATTCAACAATTTGTCTTCTAATATGTTCAGGAATTAAAAGAGCAATAAACAGCCTAATCATCTAAAGAAATACCAAGGATATATCTTCTAATCATTTCAAGCGCTGCTTGAACTGTGCGTTGTTTGTTGATAATTCTTTCATCGCCAAAGATAAATTTTTTTGCAGTGCAAACTTTTTCGTCGCACAAACCAATATAAACTAATCCAACGGGTTTATCCGTTCCCCCGCCGGTTGGTCCCATAATACCGGTGATAGAAAGTCCCAAGTCAGTACCGCTAATTGATTTTATTCCTTCTGCCATTTGGCGAGCAACTTCAAGGCTAACGGCTCCATGCTTGCTTATCGTATCTTCATCAACTTTTAATATTTCAACTTTTGAAGCATTACTGTAAGACACAACTCCGCGTTCAAAATATTTACTGCTTCCGCTAATGTTGGTCAGTAAATCAGCAAGGTGTCCGCCAGTGCAAGATTCAGCAACTGAAAGCGTAAGTCCTCTTTCATTAAGAAGCCTTGCTACTACTTTTTCGAGTGGTTCATCGGAATTAGAATAAATATATCTACCAACTTTGCTTCTAATTTTTTGTTCAATTTCGAATAACCTATTACGAGCATTTTCAATATTTTCATCTTCAACCGTAACTCTAATTTTAACGCCAAATTGGCTTGGTAGAAAAGCCAACTTTGCGTCCTGCAATAATTCATCCAGGTTTCCTAATCTTTCATAAAGGATCGACTCAGCAATTCCAGTTGTCAATAATGTGGAACGAACAGACTTAATTTTTTGGTTGCCAACTTTTTCAATTAACCAAGGAATGACTTCGGAATGCATCATAGCTTCCATTTCAAAAGGTACACCGGGAAGCACTACAAAAATTTTATGATCTTTTTCTATCCAAAAACCTGGAGCTGTACCTATTTTATTTCGAATAACTTTGGCAATTTTAGGAACAAGTGCCTGTTCTTCATTTACTTTCGTTAATTCTTTTCCATGCTTGGCGAACAAACTTTTAATATCTTCCAACACTTCAATATTTTTTTCTAAAGAAGTGTGAAAAAATTTTACCACACACGTGCGTGTAATATCATCATGAGTGGGGCCAAGCCCGCCTGTACAAATGACAACATCGTTTAGGTCAAGACATAATTTGAACTCTTTAAGAATATCTTCTTCCACATCGCCAACAACTGAAGTTTTACTGACATTAATTTGCGCTTTAACAAGCTGCTCACCAATAAAAGCAGCATTTGTATTTATTGTTTGCCCAATTAATATTTCATCGCCAATGGTAATAATATGAGCATTCATTTTATTTTCCTTAATAAAAACTAAAGTTTAAATATAAAAATAATTAAATGAAGAATAAGCAAAGAATAAAAACCAGCAAGAATATCATCAAGCATAATTCCCCAGCCTCCATGAATTTTTTCGAGCTGCTTGGCAGGAAAAGGTTTTATTATGTCCATAATTCTCCATATAACAAATGCAGAAAGAACAATTGGAAAAGATTTAGGAATAAATAATAAAGAGATCCACATTCCGACCACTTCATCAATTGTACACTCTGGTGGATCGACGCCATAAACAGCTTCAAATTTACTTCCGATAATAGCTCCATAAAAAGTAAAAATAAATATGGCGGGAATCAACACTAATGGTTTTTCAAAGCCAGGAATATAATAAATGATTAAAGCTGCAATACTACCAAACGTTCCAGAAGCGAAAGGAATAAATCCGGTATAGAAGCCCGAGCCCAATAATTTTTCTATAAAATTAATTTTCATTTTTAAAAAGACTCATAATTAATTGACGGTTCTGATATAAATAAGTAACGCCGGAGTGAAAGGTAATTATAGTAATAAAAAGCATCATATAAAAAATAAATTGCGAATTTAAAAGTAAAGCAAAAATTTTTTCGTGACCAGTAAAAATTTGTGAAGTATTTTTGCCGACATAAACAAGCAACAAGTAATACAGGAAAGCCATTTGTAAAAAAGTTTTCCACTTTGCGTAAAAGCTTGTGGTAAACTGGCGGTTTTTATAGTCGGCATAGGCGCGTAATCCTGTTACTAAAAAATCTCTAAAAACAATAACTATCACCATCCACAAAGGAATAATTTTAAGAATAACAAAACCGATAAATGCCATCGAAGTTAAAATTTTATCGGCAAGCGGGTCCCAAAACTTTCCCCAGTTTGTAATATAATTAAATTTTCTTGCAAGCCAACCATCGTACCAATCAGTTAGCGCGGCAATAATATAAACAAATAATGAAATTTGTTTTAATAAAGGATTATCAGCCAAAAATAAGAACAAAAAAACTGGTGAAAGAATAATCCTTAAAACCGTAAGCTGATTTGGAAGTACCATAAAATTATTTAATTGTTAGCCAAGTTTTTAAGATAAGAAAATTCATAGATACCTGTGCTGTGTCCGTCTTTCCAGATAATTGAGATTGCATAGTTTCCAACCTCAGAAATGGATTCAATATAAATCTGATCGTTATAAAATAACGGTATGTAATTTTTGCTTTGCATTTCTCTAAAAGATTGACACGTAGCGCAAGGACAAAACCGCCTTAATTTTTGTAATGGAATTATTGACTCAGTTTTATCGTCCCATTTTATAAAAAGTTTTTTTGCTCCAATAATTTTAATAACAACAGGCTTCATTAAATAATTTTTTCACCGGTTAATTTATATAAAACTTCGAGGTATTTATCGCTTGTTTTAGAAATAATTTCTTCAGGCAACACCGGTGGAGGCGGTTGTTTATTAAAGTTAATAGACAACAAATAATCCCTTACAAATTGCTTATCGTAACTTTCCTGCGATCTTCCTTTTTCATATTTATCAAGCGGCCAAAATCTAGAAGAATCAGGAGTTAATAATTCATCAACAAGGATGACTTCGCCATTATAAAATCCAAATTCCATCTTTGTATCAGCGATAATAATACCTTTGCTTAGTGCAAAGTCTGCGGCTGCTTTATAAACATCGAGTGTTGCTTTTTTAATTTTTTCGACTGTTGTTTTATCAGTTATCTTTTCGGCATCTTCGGCAGAAATGTTCTCGTCATGCAAACCAATTTCTGCTTTTGTAGAAGGAGTAAAAAGTGGTTCGGGAAATTTTTCTGATTCAACAAGATCTTTAGGCAAATTTATACCTGAAATTTTACCGTATTTTTTATAATCATTCCAGCCAGAGCCTGAAATATACCCCCTTACAATACATTCAATAGGAATAACTTCGGCTTTTTTAACCAGCATTGAACGCCCGTTAAGATCTTTTTCATATTCTAAGCATTCAGAAGGAAAATCCTTTATATCAGTAGAAACAACGTGATTTGAAATAATATTCTTCGAAAATTCAAACCAGAATTTTGAAATTCGCGTTAGAACTTCACCTTTATAAGGAATTCCCTGCCCCATGATTACATCAAAAGCAGATAATCTATCGGTAGAAACTATTAAAAAATATTCACCAACGTCATAAATATCCCTCACTTTACCCCGTTTTAAAAGATTTAATTTTGGGAAATTAGTTTCCAGAATAATATTTGTCTTCATAATTTTTTCAAAAAAATAATTAAATGTTAAAAAATGACTTGACTATAAAATTTTATAGTTAGAAGATACTAAAATCGAGCAATAAATGTAAGAGGAAGTAAAATTTTAAAATCTTTTAGTATTAGCCATAACACATGACCATTCACCTACTAAAATAAATCTTTATATTTTAAAAATAAGAAAATGCTGCGCAAATTTTTATTATTCTGTAAAAAGATTCATTAAAGTTAAAATAAAGTTTCTCATTTTTCAGCCGGCTTATTTTGATTTCTAAAAAACCATCCATACAAAACAAGATAAATTCCCTGAAAGAACGCACCGGCATAAAAAGGTAATTCTAAATCGCCAGCGCTAAATAAAAAGCCGGCAATGCTTGGGCCTAAAGACTGAGGTAGTTGCATAGACATTGCGTTCAGGCTTGTAGCGAATCCTCGTCGCTCATCCCGTACCAATCCAACAGTCAATGCCTGCCTTGCACCAACGGAGCCTCTATTAAAAGCTGAACGTAAAAGGTATAAAAGAGAAGCTAACCAAAAAAATGGAACAATAGGAAGAATTATTAATAATAAAAGTCCGAAAGACCTTGCCCAGACCACCGATTGCACAATACCGATTTTTTGTGTTAGCCTTCCAGTCAAAATTGAAGATAATCCAGTAATGAAAAAAGTGACCGCCATAATAGGAGCAATTGAAGCTGGTCCCACACCAAATTTAATTGCAAACCAATATGAGATAAGAGGTCCAGTAAATCCAACAGCAAGCCCATTAAATGAATTCAGAAATACCAAACCAGTAAGCATTTTATTTTCTTGTTTTCTTATATTCTTCTCTGCAATAATCTCTTTAGAAACTTTTTTTTGTCTACTTGGGCTGAATTTTTCATTGGCATTAAATATCAAGAAGAAATTTGCAACCGTAGCAACAGCAACAATAACAAAAAGAGGCCTATAGGCAATTGCAGCAACGGTAAATGAAGAAGAACCTTTTTCGAGATATGGGCTTAGAAAAGCAGGCAACATAGCAAAAATTGCCCCCAATCCCATTCCTAAGAATCCAAATGCGGTATTCATGCTATAAACCCATCCACGGTCAATAGGGGGAACTTCTTCGGCTAACCATGCTTGCTCAACTGGTGAAAATGGACCAGCAGCTCCGTTTGCTCCTCTTCCGAATCCAGCAGCAATAATTACAATCCACAATACAATTCTTTGAGAGGTAAGAAGAGCAGTAATACTACAAACAAACACAATACTTTCGTAAACTAAAATGAAAGGTCTTCTATGTAATCGATCGCTTGCAATGCCCACGCCCAAGCTTAACAAAGCACCTAGCAATCCAGCAAGACTAAGTACCAATCCGATGTGGAAGCCGTTCCAGCCAAGGGCATGAAGATATAAAGCTAAATCAACAACTAGTGCGCCCTGTCCTATACTTCTAAATGCTCTTGCAAGAATTAATTTTTTTGTGGTCGGATGCAATTTTTTTATGCTGACCAAATGTTTCTATTCCTTTAAAAAATTCTATAATGTTTTAAAAATGTTTAATTACAAAAATGATAAATCATAAAAAGATATAGACAATACAAGATATTAAAAAGTTAATTTATTTTTTCAAAAGGAAAGAATAAATATATTTATTGTGTTTTTAAGCCTCTTGCTTAACTGTTATTGCGATTACCGAAAGGTACCTGGTAATCTCTTGAAGATTGCTTTTCCAGACAAAATCGGAATTGCAATGACATAAAAATCGCTCAATTTAGATGGTTATTAATTTAGATTTTTTCGCGAATTTATAATTGAAATTTACCTTCAAAAAAGTATAAGAAAGCCCACGAAAGATATTCGTGGGCTATACTATTTAATAATTTTTTAATGATAATTGATAATCAATTACCATGCTTAGCCAATCTTTTTGCTAAACGATTTCTATGACTTTGTTCAAGCATCAGATGGAAAACCGGCACTGCAAGTAGAGTTAAAAATGTTCCGGTAATTAATCCTCCGATAGCTACTACAGCAAGAGGAGATAAACGTTCTATACCGACAGCCCATTCAAGAGCAATTGGAATCATACCAACTGCTGCCGCACCGGCAGTCATTAAAATAGGACGTGTCCTCAACTGAACAGCTTCAAGAATAGCTTCTCTTGGAGATTTGCCTTGCTCCATTGCAACCTTGGCAAAATCGACCAAAAGAATTCCATTCTTAACAATAATACCCATTAATAAAATCAACCCCATAAATGAAGGCAAACATCCATGCTTATCGGCTATAAGCATAGCCCAAGATGCACCGATAAGCGCAAGAGGTAAACTTGCCATTATTGCGACTGGATCACGAAACGATTTAAAAACAATTACAAGCATTAGGTAAAGAAGTGCAACGCCTATAACAAAAGATTTTAACAATGCAGCAAATGATTCGTTTAACTGCATTATCTCTCCATGATCAGACATGGTATATCCACGCGGCAGGTTAAATCCTTTTAATGCAGCTTCAATATTTGTATGCAACTGAGTAATGGATATGTTAGTCCTGTAACCAAGCACGTCAACAGTCGGCAATAATGCTTCGTGAGTTTCTGCAGTAGGTTCAAAGACAACTTCAGGTTTTGCAAAGGAAGATAAAGGCACCAAAGATCCATCCCTCGTTCTAATAGGAATAGCAGCTATATCTTCGGGGTTCGACCTTTGATTAGGCTGGAAACGTACCCAAACTGGAATGGGAATTTCACCGGTTACACGGAGTCTACCACCAGATGTTCCACCAACTACTTGAGCAACTTGACCAGCTATTTCCTGAGGAGTTAGACCATACAGACGAGCTTTTTCTTCATTAATCTGAAGATTTATTCTTTTGGATTTTCCTTGCCAAGTCCTTTCAGTACCTGTCAAGCCGCGAACATTTCTTAATCTGTACAAAACTGAATCAGCTAACTGATCAAGCACACTTGGGTCGGGTCCGGTAATCATCATATCCACTGTACCGCGCAACGAAGAAAGCGGAGTTGCGCCATACTCAGTTACATTGGAAGATATTAGACCGGGAATTCTGCGTATTTTATTTCTTACTGAATCTTCAATCTGATACATTGTTTCATTACGGTGGAAACGATCAATAATGTTAACTGTAAGCTGCCCATGCTGCAAAACACGGTCTGCACCAAAAGATTTTACGCCTGCTTCAGCGCCATCAACACCAGACATAGAAAGCAACCATCCGGGTTTGAGAGAGCTTTTTACAGCTTTTTCGATTTGTGTAGCGATTTTCTCCACACCTGGCGTATCCATATCAGGTTGAGCTTCATAGTTTACAATAAAAGTACCGCTATCCATCAACGGCATCAACTCACGACCAACAACATTCATCAAAGCTAAAGAAATAATAAACAGAACACCAAACGAGGACAGCACTAAAGCACGATGTTCCAACCCCCAACTAACAACTCGTGCATAGAAACGCTTTAACGGGTCAAGCACATGAACTTCAAAAGGATGAAGCACTACATAAAGTGGATCGCGTCTTCCTGGTCTAAGCAAATAAGGAACAAGCAAAGGTATAATTGTAACAGATACAATTAGCGATGCCATTAAAGCAACAGCTAAAGTAACGGCAAGAGGACGTAAGACAGTTTGAACGTAACCACCTATGAACATAATAGGTATCAAAACAACGATAACGCTAATAGTTCCGGAAGCAGCAGCGAGAAAAATTTCCTGAGTTCCTTTTGCAGCAGTTACAACGCTGCTGTCCCCCGTAACTCGAATGGTACGTTCTATATTTTCTATTACAACAATTGCATCATCGGCAAGAAGTCCTACTGCAATAATAATAGCCGTCAATGTTACCATATCAAATTCATAGCCGAACATATTTAACACAGCAAAAGTCAGCAAATAAGTAAACGGTAGAGAAAGTGCAGTAATAAATGCTGCTCTTGTATCGCCAAGAAAAAGAAGAATCACGATAATGGTCATTATAACAGCGTCGCGCAATGCACCAAGCATGTTATCTACTGTAAGATCAATAAGACGCCCTTGTGTATCAGCTTCTTCAATATGTAACATAGGAAATTGTTTTTGAATTTGCGGAAGGTCTTTAGTTATTTCAGCAATAATTTCTCTTGCATGTCCTTCTTCACCACGTAACATAGATATTGCAATTGCGGGTTTACTGTTACCGCGATATATCGAAGTAATGTCTGCAATTCCCCATTTTACATCACCAAGGTCAGATACGCGAACAAAATTTCCTTTTGGAAGAGGGACTAAAATTTGTCCTATATCTTCAGGACCTTTAGCAAGAACTTGAGTGTTAAGTAAATATCTATTACCATGCTGGTAAATTAGTCCAGACGGCATAGATATATTAGAATTTGCCAAAGCCAAAGCAACTTGCCCAACAGTAAGTTGATATGCTTCTAATTTATTTCGGTCAAGATCAACGGCAACTTGTCTTTCCTGGCTGCCGAAAACTTCTGCTTCTGCAACACCGGGAATATTAAGTAAAGCATCTCTTAATTGATTTTCAGCCAAACGCCTAATTTGTGGAAGGCTAAGATCATATCCTTTAGCAGATGTAACAGCCAAAACTTCTAAAGGTCTTGCTGCATCTGTAATTTTGAAAATTAACGGTTCTTTAATTCCTTGAGGAAGCAAACTGCGCACTCGCGGCAATTCTGTGGTAACCTTTGTTGCTGCTTCATCTATATTATTCCCGTAATGAAATTCAATTTGAACTGATGAAACTTGATCACGAGAAGTTGAGTAAACTCTTCTTACTCCATCTATTGCTTTCATACGGACTTCAATAGGATGAGTAACATCAGTAGCAACGTCGTTTGCAGCAGCACCTGGCCACTGGGTAATTACAGCTACAACAGGCCGGTTTGTATCTGGGAAAAGATTCATCGGCAACGTTATGTAAGCAATAATACCAGCAAGAACGGTAACCAATGTAATTGCTATAATGGCATGAGGCTTCCGAAGCATTCGCTCGAAGAAGTTCATAATGAGCCTCCTTTATTAATAATAACTGGATCGCCATCTTTTAAACCCAAAAGAACGCTTTCTTGGGCAATGATTACTTTGTCGCCTGGTTGAATATCGCCGCTTACGGCTACACCGCTTCTGCCTTGAAGAAGAATTTTAACTGGGACTTTCTTTAAAATATTTGTTTTATTATAGGAAACGACCTTAAATAAATAAGACTGATTATCAGTCTCGCCGGTAACAATAGCTTCTGCCGGAACTCTTATTCCTTGCTGGCTACTTTGTAAAACAATTCTTCCGGTTATTCGTTCGCCGTTAGACATGTTAAAAGGAATTTGAGAGAGGTCTGATTCGGCAGCACCTAAATCGAAGCCGTTAAGTAATGGGAAAATTCTATCAAGTTTAATATTAAGTGTATCGCCGTTATGAAAGAGTTGAAGAACGGTACCAGGTTTAATTTGTTTCAAATAATCTTGAGGAAATTCAACATGAATTCTTGCGCCGCCAGTAGTTGTAATTTCATAAATTGGCTGCCCTGGCATTATAACATCGCCAGGTTCATGAAACCTAGCTGCTATAATTCCACTAACCGGTGCTGTAATTCGTCCGTATTCTTCATTAACAGTAAGAGCTTGAATTTGATTTTCAAGACTTACAACTTCATTTTGCGCAGCAATAGCAGCAGTATGATAAGCGTCTAATGAAGATTGACTACTGCCTCCTCCATTAAAAAGATTTTGTTCTCTCGTATATTCTGCATCTTTACGCATCATGTCGGCTTTTGCTGCAACTAATTTAGCCTTTAATGCAGAAATATTATCTCTGATTGTTCGAGTATCAATTTGTGCCAGTAAACTTCCGGCTTTTACGTAAATACCTTCACGTGGTCCCATATATGTGATTGTACCGCCTATTTGTGCGGTTAGTGTAACATTACCCTGAGTAATTAAAGTTGCAAGAACAGGATAGCCGTCTGATACCGAAGCTTCATGTGCTAGGGCAGTATTTAATGCCCACGGAGTAATAGTTTGAGAAGGTATATGATCTACCTGCTTAATTCTTATTACTACAAATGAAATCAAAATAATTACTATAACAATTGCGGTAATTATCCAGGTCAATCGTTTTTTTGGTTTTTCATTGTTTTCCATATTTTTATTCCAAATTTTAAATTTAGATTTATTGTTTATTTATTTAATTCCGAATAACTAAAATAAGCGAAAGGAGCTAAACCCTGCGCTAATCTAAGCGAATCATCTGCCTGCCACCAATGTGCCAGCGCTGCAGAATATGATGCTCTTGAAAATGCAAGCTTTGCTTCGGCATCCAAATAATCGGTTACCGAAAGTCTGCCTTGATTGAATTGCTCAGTTTGAATGCGTTCAACTTCTATTGCGGCTTTAAGAGAATTTTCAGCAGCTGAAAATTGAGCTTTGCTCGAATTCCAATCTCCGATTGCCGATTCTATTTCTGCTTTAGCAGAAGCTTTTAGTGCACGGTTCTGATATAAAGCTGCATCTCGTCTCGCTTCTGCTTCTTGAATGCGTGCCACGTTTGTTAACCCATTCCAAATTGGGAGATCAACTGTAAGAGCAACCTGCCAATAAGGCGCATCTTTACCCATTCCATTAAAGCCTTGGTTTTCTACCCAACTTCCTTGAATTACAGCTTTAGGAAACAATGATGCCCAAGATGATGTTACTGCCGATTTTGCAGCCAATAATTTTTCATCAATTGATTTGATGTCAGGTCGATTATTTATCTCAAACGGGGCATTCTGAATTTCATCCGGCTGCTTTGATGGTGGCGCAACAGAATCTGAAAATGACGGTTGATTAAGTAAGGCTGCTAGGTATGATCTTAATCTCGTATTTGTACCTTGAGCATCTGCAATTTGTCCTTCAATATTGCTTAATTCCGAAACCATTCTAAGGCTGTCAACTGGAGCTCTACGCCCTACTTTCACTGCTATAATTGTAACTTTAAGCTGTTTTTGTATTGCTTCGGCTTCTTTATTAAGCGCATCTATTTTACCGGATATTGATTCAATTCCATGAAAAAGTGCTGCTGCCTGGTCTAATAAAGTTAGTCGAAATTGGTCAGCATCAAAAGCTGCAGCTTTTTCTTGATGAACAAGCGAGTTTAAATGAGTAACTATTTGTCCATTAATATCAAGAGGAAGTGAAAATGACAAACCGTAACCTACTTGCCTGTCGTCATAAGGCAGTTTGGCAAAATTAATAGGAGGAGAAATAGGAGCTGTAAGCCGATTATCGTTAAAATATTGCAACTGACCAAAAGCATCAATAGAACCAAAAAGTGTCCCTAAACCTTCCTTCCGAGCAGCTTGATATGACTTGGAGTTAGAATATGCTGCCTTCAATGCAGGGGCATTTGCTTCTACTTGATGTAATAACTTTCCTAAATTAGCTGTTTGAGCGTGGCTAATAAAAATAAATCCTGTTAACAGCCATGTTAAAATAAAGCCGCAAACAACTAATTTAAATTTTACTTTTGAAAGAAAACTATAAATGGGGATTTTGTTTTTCATATCTCACCCGTCCCTGCACCAATAAAGTGCGATTTTAGATATAAGATTGTTTTTAATTTGTAAGTCATTCTGACCCTCTTATTTTAATGGTAAATAAATTGTCTTTTCATTATTTAGATACTCCGAACATGGAATACAAACAAGCTTTCCGTTTTTTCTTCTCAAATACCTTTCAAAAACATGTTCGCCACAAATTTCACATTGCGCCTTATTATAAGAACTTACGACTGGCTGATACTTAAAAAGTGGTAAATCTTTTACAAGAAAGAGTTCAGGGTTTGAAGCATCCTTAACAATTTCAACTATATCATTAGTAATATTTTCTGGTACTTCAGATGGTTCCAGCCCTTGCTGACGATACTTGAAAAATTCATGAGAAGATAGTATTTCATTAAATTCATTTTTAAGAATAATTCTTAAAGGAATTTTGCCAGGATAATAAAAAACTACTGCCACTTTACCAAAATTTAACCTGTGCATTTGACCTTTGCCAAAGGTAGCCGAAGTAGAAGCCTGAATTCCATCTTGCAAACAACTTTGCGGATGTCCAATCCCAAGTTCAGAAAATACGTACATTTCAAAGTTTCGGGTTCTTCCTACATCTAATCTTTCCATAGCTAATAAACCCATTCTGTAGCCTATTACCACAAAGGGACATTTATGCCCATGAAATTCAAATAGCCAATCTGGTATATGATTCATTCCTAAATCTCTTTTTAAAATCTATGAGTATGAATTTTATTATGATAATCATATGGCGACATCACATCTTCTTCTTTTTTAAATTTGGCAAATCCAATTAAGATATAGATAATCCCAGCTATAAAAGAATTACAATATTTACATGGTATGTTTTCGATTGAAGGAATAAAGGCGGAAATAATCAACCACAAACCTATAATAGCTCCAGCCCAACCTTCAAAAGATTTTTTAACTGAAAGAGTAAAACCAGAAATTGCCGAAATAACACCTACTATAATTAAGTTAATCGCATTTGCAGAATCTGTTTGAAATAAAATTGCTGATATTAGAAGCCAAATTCCAAGCGTTGCTATGATTTTTTTTTGTACCATTACTGCCCATCCATTTTTTATTTATAAAAGAGTCTACCTCTAAAACAAAAGTATTCCGCACGTCATTCACACTTAAGCGAGAATTTACTTTACTTAAAAATTTTTGGACTCCCATTTTCATCTGAATGACTTTTAAGGAAACTTATTACTCTCAATCAATTACAATGCCGAAAAAACTAATGGAGGTCATCTTATTTATTTTATATGACTTAAATACTAACATGAACTTAATCATTTATAAATGCGAAATACATTTTCACAGTGTGAAAGTTTTTTTCTCATAGAATAAATTAAAAACAAGGGACTTGTAAACTAAAAATTGTACGATAGGAAGACATTAAAATTAAAAGTGCAAGATACCACAAAACAACTCTTGCCAAAATCTTATAAATTGCAATTAAGATTATTTCAAACTCTAAAATCCAAATTTAAAATGCAGATAATACTCCAATTGAGTTTTAATATTCTCAACTAAATCAAAAACATATCCAAGTTTTCTCTTCACCACAAATAAAAAACTTAGAAACAATTATTTTTTTGCTAAGCAAATTTAATGCTTACCTTTGGAGGTAAAGTTAGGTTTACTGTAATAGTGGACAGCTGTAAATTACCCATCTTAATTTTATTATGAAACTCATCAGCCATAAGAAGCGACTTAACAATCGACCTAAGAAGTTCATTGTCTTTATTTGCTTCCATAATTTCATCAATTTTTTCTTTAGAAATATTTTCTACTTTCGAAAACTGCATACTAATTCCAGGAGGTAATGAGACTTCAATATCTACTCCTTTTAAACGATAACCAGTAGTGGCAATTATCGGAATTATATCGCTTAGATTATTAACATAATTAAAAAATTTTTCTCTTCCTCCCTCTTTTAAGTCACTAATGGTTTCTGTAACACCGGCAACTTTATCTTTGATATCGGATTTAAATTTTTTAATTTTCATTTTAATCCTTTCTTTAATTATTATTTACTACAAAATAAGGTCTAATTATTTATTTAACATACACCTATTTTATTTTCCATTTTCAAGCTGATGAGCTATAAGAAGCATTTCATTCAAGTTTTTTGTTAGCTGCCACCATCCATTTTCAAAGGCAGCATAATCTGGACCAGACATAGCAGCGGAATATCTTAATGAGTTTGCATAGAATAACCATTGCTGAACCCATTTCTGTTCAATCAATTCATCAAATGGATTTGATTTATCGGCAAGTTTTTTTCCCCATACATTCAACATGATTTTCGTTGATACAGCAACCATTTTATCAGCTTCTGCTAAAGTAGTATCCATTTTTTCAAAATATGATTTTATCCAGTCTGTACTGTGACATGAAGAGCATAGATGTTCCATTGTTTCTTTTCTTTGGTTTTGAAATTTTGCATCAATTAGAAAATCCGAGGCTGGAATGTCTGTAAAGGTTGTAGCCAGTGGAAGACCATCTTTATTTTTTATCAGGTAAGTCCTTCCATCCTTGGTCTGAGGATAAGAATAAATAGCACCAAATATTCTTACCCATAAACGGCTTCCAAAGTCATGCGTACGCTGAACAATTACATCTCCCGCCGGACTTGTTATTAAACTATTATGACACACGGAGCATGTAGGCGCCGTAAAATTTTTACCAAGTTTCCATGGAACATTATCCCAGTTCCAGCTTTCTTTTTTTGACTCAAATATATTTCCGTGTTTGCTTTCTATGTAAATATTATAAGCCGGTACATCCGGTTTAAGATGACATTGTTCGCAAGTATTCGGATTTCGCGCGACAGCTATTGAAAAGCTATGGCGTGGATGACAGCTTGTGCACGAACCTTTGCTGCTATCCGGATTGATTCTTCCTACACCTTGGTTGGGCCAATTTGTCAATTTGGGTTCCTCAATATCTCCTAAATCAGTTTTAACTTTTATAGTTCCGATTACTTTAACTTCCGTTCCATGACATGCATAGCAACTTTCATTTTTGCTAAATGAACTTGCTTCCAAAGTTATAATTTTACCATGCTTATAATCTTTAGTCCCAATAGTATTATTTACCAAAGTATGATACAAAAAATTTTTTCTTAGATTATCAAGTGCGTTTGCTTTTTTACTGTTTGAGTACTCGTTGTATTCTTGGGAATGACATGTGCTGCAGTCTTTTGGTGTAACAATAACATTAATTTTATATCCGAAATGATCAAAGTTGTCTTTATGTTTTATGGCATTTAAACTATGACACTCATAACACCCGACAACAACATTTTTCAAATTATCCGCGACGTTACTAGAAGAGACCAATTTTTCCAAGGCTGGTTTTTGTTCTGCCAATTCAAATGTGTTTTTAGAGTGAAGACTTGTTCGCCAATCGGAAACAATCCCTGGAGTCACACTTTCATGACAGCTTATGCAATCTTGGGTTTCATTGCTAATTTTTAAAATTGAATTATTTTTTGTTTGAGGAACAACGATAAAACCATAAATACAAAAAGAAAAGAAAACAACAGCATATATTGTTGTTTTACACTTCATATTTCCTCCTTAATATATTTTTATTATATTAAATTTATCTTAGTCTTTTTTGCATCATAAATTAGTTTGCAAAATCATCCTCTATGCAATTTAAACAAAAGCCATTTAATCTGCCATAGAATAAATATTTCGATGTTGAAGTTATCCATGTTTAAATTAGTAGAAAATATTTTATGTTAGATACTTAATCAAAAAAAATGGACTGTTTACAATTTGTTAATTTTTATTTGGATTTTCAGGAAAGAAATTCTTTTCATATAAACGATGTTCATGCAAATTTTATTCTTTTTATTTTTATTAAAATAGGAATTTAATTTTCTAACAGCTTATTTAAAAGAATATTTTTATTTAATCAGAAGAGATTTTCTTTCGACAATAAAAAATTATTAATGGTAAAAAATTTCCCCAAAAAATAAATTATAATCTTATATCGTCAGCTGATATCCTGCATAAGCAGTGGTGGTATGTGAATTATCGAGACTATGCCCAATTGAAAAAAGGATGTGGTTATTTTCATCAACATTTATATACCCACCGAAATTAAAACCAGGTGTGGAGTGTGCACCGATTGCATCTGAAGTCTGAAAATAAATTTCGCTTCCGAAAGTTAAAACTTTAGAAAAATCATATTGTCCTTCCCATCCAAAGAAAGAATAATTTTTATTATCTTTTCCAGGATTAAACCAGTATCCAGCTCCACCATAAGTGGTAAATCTGCCCCAGCTTTTTTGAATCCAGACAGGTAAATAAACATGAGTTTTTCCGTTACCAAGCTGAGCGCTTTTATTGCCAGTAGGAAGTTCAAGCAAAGGAAATATACCAACCATAAAATCATCATTAATATTTATAAAACGATATTTTACTCCGAGCTCAGTATCCATATATCCGTAAGACTTACCTTCATTCGTTTTAACATAACCGATTGGCGCAAGTAAGTGTACTTGAAGATTAGAAACAAGCCCATAATTAATTTCAAAATGAGGAAGCGTTGCTTCGACATCATTTTTTAAAAATTGCATATTTGAAGAAACATAAAATTCCCAATGAAAAAGAGCAACTGGTTGTGGGTCATCCGTAAGGAACGGAGGTCCGGCAAAAGCTCGAAAAGAAAAAAATAAAATTGATACAGCTGCTAAAGTTATATTTAAAATAAATTTATTCATTAGTCTTCTCAAAAATTTAATATGCGGTAAAATATTGCTTGAATCTTTTACTAAATGAAAAATCTAATAAGTGATTTTTTCAAAATAGAACGAATTATGAAATATTAAATAATCTTCAATCGTTTTTATAAAATATGAAGCTATACTTTAATGACAAAGCAACATTCTTCTTTTCAGAAATTGTTCAATGCAATAAAATATTCAATAAAAGAAGACCAGCTTTTTACCGGTAGGAAAAAGTTCGAGAAAAATAAAATCATTCAAAATTAAAGGTACTAAATTTATTAAGCCAAGTGCCATTAATAAATAAGACTACAAAAAACTAAAACCTCTAAGGAATTCTTCAATACCAAGTTTTTTCTTTCCTTCAAGTTGAAGTTCTAAAATTTCCAAAGCATCTTTTCCACATCCAATAATTAAAGTTTTTTTAGACTGTTCAATTTGCTTTGGAACCAAATTACTTCTTAATACTAATTTTGTCTTAAAAACTTTTATAATTTTATCTTTAAATGAAAAGAAAGCTCCAGGATAGGGAGAAAGACCTCTTACAAGATTATGAATTTCAATTGCAGGTTTTTCCCAATCAATCTGCATTAATTCTTTGGTAACTTTAGGAGCCGGAGAAGCCAAGAGAGGATTTTGGGGAACAAGTTTGAAATTATTCGAATCAATTAAGTTAACAGTTTCTAAAACAGTTTCGGCGCCGAGTATACTTAATTTATTATGCAAAGAGCCAAAATTATCATCTTCATTTATAAAAATTTTTTTTTGAAGAATAATATTACCGGTATCCACCTTTTCATCCAACATAAAGGTAGTTACTCCGGTCTCTTTTTCGCCAGAAATAATAGCCCATTGAATTGGTGCAGCTCCTCTAAATTTAGGAAGAAGTGAAGCATGCAGATTGAAGGAACCTTTTGGTGGAAGCATAAATACTTCCTTGGGTAAAATTTTAAACGCAACAACTATAAAAAGGTCGGCATTAAATTCTTTAAGCTTGGTAATAAAAATTTGATCTTTCAATTTTTCGGGTTGAAGAATAGGAAGATTATTTTCTAATGCAAACTGTTTAATAGGAGTAAAAGAAATTTTCTGCCCTCTGCCCCGTTCTTTGTCAACCCCAGTAACAACTGCAACAACTTTATGATTACTTTCTAAAAGTTTTTTTAAAGATGGAACTGCAAAATCCGGAGTACCCATGAAAATAATATTTAATGGAGGCATATACATCAAGCAATTTTATAATCGACGTCATCAGTTACCGGATATCGGAATTCATAATCGCGTTTTTTAATTCTCAATATTTCTCTTCTCATTTTTTTCTTTTCGTTGTTTCCGACTAAGTCTGTAAACAAAATCCCTTGAAGATGATCAAATTCATGTTGAATAACACGTGCTAAAAACTTTTCAGCTTCCAATTTATGTTCAACAAGATCAGTATCAAAATAATTTATTTCAATTAATTTCGATCTTGCAATATCTCCGCGTAAATCCGGAATGCTGAGGCAGCCTTCTTCGCCAATTTCAATTTCCTGTGAACGTTCAACAATATTCGGATTGATAAAGACCATTGGCTTAGTTTTTTCAAAACCTTCAAGTTCAGAAAGATCAATGATAAAAATAGATTTATCTGCACCAACTTGATTTGCAGCAAGCCCAATACCGTTGGCATTACGCATAGTATCAAACATATCTTTAATTAGTTCGATTGTTTTTATGTCAACATTTTGAACAAGTGATGTTTTTTTTCTTAAAATTTTATCTCCTATTAAAGTAACAGGTAATAAAGCCATTTAATCTCCGACATAATATTTATAAAATGAAATTTGAATTGGGCAAATGAATAAAATTAAGGCATAAAAATAAAGAAAAGCATAAGAATAATAAAGATCAAAATCACCTACATCACAAATTCGGGGAACAGTTTACAAAGGAAATCCAATATTCAACTGAACAACAGCATTAAAGCCACCAGCAGTAACAAAATTATCCATCGCTTCAGAAGACGAAACAGATGATGTTAATTCTGTTCCATTTGTTGAACGCATTTTTCCAATTGTAAAGGTAGTATAAGCTGCAACACCTTCTAAACTAATATATTCATCAATAATTTGTAAGATAAAACCAGTTCCAACAGAATACCCGATTGAGGATTTCTCACTGTTGTATTGTAAAACCGTAGTTAATGGTCCTGGCGTATTTGTTGTATTAGTAAAGGTAGAAGTATTAAAAAGAATAGCAGCATCAACAACCTTCCAGCTAAGAGCTTGGGAAATATCAGTCCCTAAATCAAGTCCAACTCCCCAATTTTTAAAATCAACTTCAAAATTTGTATTAATGTTACCAGCAGAGCCGATAATAGAAGATGAATTATTTTCAGAAAGGAATTGATAAAAACCTTTTGTTGTTAAAATAATACCTTTGAAATTTGCTCTAAAGAAATTCAGCCCAACTCTATAACCTTGCGCCTTTCCAAATTTAGCCATCGGAGAAGACAAAGAATCTTTGAATTGAAGATTATATGAGTCGACATAATTATTTAACCCTTTGGGGTTATATTTTTGGAAACTAAAACCGCCATAACCGCCCACAAATCCAAGACAACCAAACCCAAATGATTGGGCATTGTTATTAGATGCTATAATAAGCAAAATAAAAAAAACTATTTTAAAAATTTTTACCGTCACATTTAATCTTATATCATTCTTAATTAAATTAACAATAAAATTCTTAAAAAAGAATTTATTTTTTTAGCACAAAAAAAGAGAAGTTGTTTTTGTGGCAGCATGTAGTATCCAGGTAAACTATAAATTTTAATAAAAAGAAAAAGGAGCTGCCCAAAAAGATTTTTCAAACAAATAAAACTTGAAAATAAAACAAAAACAAACTTTTGTTTTTAAAAGATATTAATTTATGACAGTTTCAAAGTAAATTCATAAAAAATTATTTTTCATTAGTATCCTCTTCTTTGCTCATTGCAACTTTATATAATAAGAAGGAAAGCAAGGCAAAGAAAATAACTCCAAGTATATCACCCCAACCTCCTAAAGAATCAGCAAAAGTTCCGGTAGAAGCATTAGAGAAAATACTTAAAACAGCGTGATGCACAGTTTCAATAAAAGAAATTGGGTTGCCGGAAGAATCATGTCCTACAGTCCAACCAATTAAAATTGCAACTAATATTCCAGTAATAGTTCCGCCAGCAATTAAACCAGAACTAAACAATGCTCCGGGACCGATATCAGATTCTTCTTTACCAGATTTCTTTCTTTTATCGACTAACCATTTAATAATACCACCGACATAAATAGTAGTAGTTGTAGATAAAGGTAAATAGGCACCAACAGCAAATGCTAATGAAGAAACACCCGATAACTCCATAACAAGAGAGAGTCCCATTCCAATTAATACAAGAGCCCAAGGGAGGTTTTGACTTAATAAGCCTTTTATTACTGTTGCCATTAAAATAGCTTGTGGAGCAGGTAAAGGTTCTGGATGTTGCGGCGTTATTGTTCCAACCCCAACAGTACGCTCAAGAAGAAGCAATGTGAAACCGACTGCAACCACAGAAACTAATACCCCGATTAAAAGCCCAATTTGTTGCTTTATTGGTGTAGCACCGACCAAATATCCCGTTTTTAAATCTTGAGAAGTTGAACCAGCATTTGCAACCGCAATACAAACAATAGAACCAACTACTAAAGCTAAAGGTTCGTAAAAGCTCCCTGTCCAACCGATACCAACAAAAATCAAAGAAGTTGCCATTAGGGTTGCTATTGTCATTCCAGATACCGGATTTGAAGAAGAGCCTATCAAACCTACTATTCTTGAGGAAACAGTTACAAAAAAGAACCCAAATATTACAATCATTACGGCAGATAAAAAATTAGTTGGAATGCTGGGAATTAATGCCATAAAAACTACAAGTACAAGACTTCCCACAAGCACAATCGATAAAGGCATATCTTTCGAAGTTCTTTCCTTTTCTTCAACCACATTGTTCTGTTTATTAGTTCTGTTTGCTTTTATATCCTTGAAGGAATCTTTAAATGCATTTATGATTGTCGGGATTGATTTGACTAAAGTTATTAGCCCTCCAAAAGTAACTGCACCAGCTCCTATGTAGCGAATATAATTATTCCAAATTTCACTTGGAGACATTTGGCTTATAAGCTTAGTACCTGGAGCAAAAACGGTAGTTAATTTATCGCCTAAAATTGTAATTAATGGAATTAAAACAATCCATGATAAAACACCGCCCGCAACCATGATACCAGCAATGCGAGGTCCTATAATATAACCTACACCTAAAAGTTCTGGAGTAATTTCACCATTAATAGTTCCGTTTGGTAATGCAGAATTTCTTCCGAAAACATACGTCGGCACATCTTTCCATAAACCTAAAATAGACATAAACAGTTTGTACAAAAAAGCAATGCCTAAACCATAATAAACTTTTTTCGCAAGGTTGCCACCTTTTTCACCTGCAACAAGAACATCAGCACAGGCTGTCCCTTCCGGATAAGGAAGAACTCCATGCTCCTTAACTATTAGAGCTCTTCTCAAAGGAATCATAAACAAAACGCCAAGAATTCCGCCGGCTAAAGCTAATACAAAAATCTGGAAATATTTAAAATACGCCATACCACCTGGAAGAAACAGTAATGCGGGAATTGTAAAAACAACACCTGCTGCAACAGACTCCCCTGCAGAACCTATTGTTTGAACAATATTGTTTTCCAAAATTGTAGCCTTACCAAATTTCTTAAACACAGAAATAGCAAGAACTGCAATCGGGATTGAAGCACTGACCGTCATGCCTACTTTTAAACCGAGATAAACAGATGAAGCACCAAATATAATTCCGAAGATGCTTCCCAGTATAATTGCTTTTAAAGTAAATTCCGGTATAAAATCTTTGGGAGATATATAAGGCTTGAACTCCGAAACGGATGACTTGTTTTCAGGCATATTGGGTTACTCCTTAAATTTTTATATAGAGAAAAAATAAAGCCAAATATTTGAATAAAAAGATATAAATACAAATTGATTTTTGATTTGCACTTTTTTCTTAAAAGATGTTTTTATTCAATTGTTTTGCTTTCAGACATTTTTAAAATAAAGTTGGATATATCTTTCTTAAAGACTGGCAAAACATTATTATTAATATACATCATGTGCCCAGCTTCATAATATTTTATGTGAACTCTTTCTTCCAAATTAGGGATGTTATTTCCCAAATGATTAATCGTAAATTCGGTTGCAAAAAATGGCGTTGCTAAATCGTAGTAACCATTAAGCATTAAAATATTAAGATAAGGGTTTTTTCTCATAACATCAGCAAGATCTTGCGAAACATTAGTATTTTGAAATGAAGAAATTCTACCGCTTTCATTCATGTTCCAATTCCATTTAAAATCTTTTTCAGAATAAGCATCAATATGATAAGTTTGGTCAGTAGGAAATTTTAACTCATCATGAAAATATTCTAAAAAAGTAGTAATAAAAGCTGAGCTAATAGCCGTGCTTTGAGGATCAAAGTCGGAATATTCTCTTAGCAAATCATCAGTTGGACCTTTGTACCTTGAATCCAATCTTCCAATTGTTTCGCCCTTCTGCCTTAAAAGCTCTGCTGTAAATTGAGGTTCATTAACACGCAAATTAGCTTTTCGCCAGTAAGCTTTTGATAAACCGGTATACTCAAATAATTTTTCAACAATTTTGTTATATTCACTACTATCTATAGAAGAACCTCTAAATAAGGCATTTGCATACTCATTCATTGCAAAATTTACAACTTCTTTTAAAAATGATTTCAAATCTGCTGGTTTAGATGGTAAAGCGTTATGGTACCATGATACCGCAGAATAAGTAGGTAAAAAAAGAATATATGGAAGATCATTATCCGCATTAAATGAAAGTGTTTGGAAATTAAATACTGTTGATATAAATATAATTCCGTTTACAGCGATTCCTTTGTTTTCAAACAGATAATCTGACACCCCTGCCGAACGTGTTGTACCATAACTTTCACCTAACAAGAATTTAGGAGAATTCAATCTATTGTATTGCAAAAGAAATTGATATATAAATTCGCTAATGGATTTAATATCTTCATTCACTCCCCAAAAGTCTTTTCCCTTCGCTTTACCAACGGCTTTGCTTAAGCCCGTACCAACTGGATCAATCAATACTAAATCAGTTACATCAAGAATTGAGTATTTATTATCTTCAATTTTATATGGAGCCGGTGGTACTGCGTTCGGATCTTCAAGTACAACGCGCTTTGGTCCAAGTGCTCCCATATGAAGCCATATTGATGATGAACCAGGACCTCCATTATAGGCAAAAGTTATAGGTCGGTTTCCATAATCAGAAATTCCATCTTTTGTATAATATGTAAAACCAATTAGAGCAATAGCGCTGTCGCTTTCGTTTTTCAACAACAAAGTTCCGGTTGTGGCTGTATAATTTATTTCTTTGCCGTCAATCTTGATACTATTGTGAGTAATTACTTGGACCGGTTTAGGAATTATTGATTCGGACGAATCAACCTTCTCAATTTTAGGCTGTGCGGTAATAATTGAAGAAAAAAATAATAAGATTAAAAAAACGAAATAATTCAGTTTGTTCATTTTTAATTCCTTATAATTCTTAAAAATCAAAATTTTATTTTTCTCATTCCTATATGACATATTGCAAAATCATATTTTACCGGGTCGTCTTTGTCAAATCGTTTTAAGTTATTTGTTATTTCTTCAGCCATTTTCCAATCGGCATTTTTTCTTTTTGTAAGGGACAAAGACTTGCAAACTTTTGCAACATGAGTATCAACAGGGATTATTAATTTGTTGGTTGGAATTTCATTCCAAAGCCCAAAATCAAGTTCATCTTTTCTTACCATCCAACGTAAAAACAGATTCATCCGTTTACATGCGCTCCCAAATTCTGGAGAAGGGAACATAAATTTCAACCCAAGACTAATATTACGACTTCGCATTTTTTTTGCTAAGCTGATAAAATAATCTGATAAAAGCGAAATTGATTTTTTAATATCAGAATTAATTTTATAGTTCATAATAAATAAATGTTTTAAAGAATCAAATTTGTCATACACTTCGTTTAACATATAAAAAAGTAAAATAATATCATCCTCATTATAGAAACGATGTTTTAATCCTTTTAACTTGTAAGTGTAATCCTTTTTTTTGAAATTAATAATAAATTCAAAAGGTTGGTAATTGGTAATAGCTAATATTCTATTTAAAGTATTTACAATTTGTTTAACGTTTCCATAAGCAAAAAGAGAAGAAATAAATCCAATTGCTTCTATATCTTTTTCTCTATTAAAAAGATGGAGAAATTGCAGAGGGTCTGGTGAAATTTGAGATTTATCAAACGCCTTATAATGGTAATCTAATTTCTGTTTTAAATTCATCCAAGTTTAAATTAAAAATAACATTTAAAACTACACTAATGGGGGAAAGTTGAAGAGAAGAAAGTTTTTTCTAAATCATATTCAACCAATTCCCAATCATTTAATTTTCTTAATTCAATGTCCTTGATTAAACATATTTAAATGTTATCTAATAGCCAAAATATTAAGGTCATGCACTAATACTTTTAGAGGTAGTTTTTACAAAAAAGTTCAAGAAATTTATTTAACAATTTTAACCTGCATTTAATAGATTAAATGATTAACGGAATTTATTTTAAAAGATATTAAAATTAAAAAAGACAATAAATTAATTTATAAGCCTAATCATTTCTCGTATTGCTTCTTTAAGTCCGACAAAAACAGCACGTGCAATAACAGCATGCCCAATACTTACCTCATCAATGTCTGGCACTTCTCTAAATATTTTAATATTCTGGTAGTCTAGACCATGTCCCGCATTAACTCCGAGCCCAAGTTTTTTAGCATGTTTTACGGCTGTTCTAATTTTTTCAAGTTCGTCAAATTGTTCTTCTTCAGAAATTGCATTAGCAAAAACTCCAGTATGTATTTCAATAAAGTCAGCATTTATTTCTGCGGCGGCATCTATTTGATCAATGTTTGGCTCAATGAAGAGCGAGACTAAAATATCGGCATTATGCAAATCAATTATTGCAGATTTAAGCTTGCTGCTGTCATCAATAACATTGAGACCTCCTTCGGTAGTAAGTTCCAGTCTTTTTTCGGGAACAATAGTTGCAAGCTCAGGGCTAACATCGCAAGCTATTCTAATAATTTCTTCGGTAGCAGCCATTTCAAGATCAAGTTTTGTAGTAATAAGCTCGCGAAGCAGTCGAACATCGCGTTCGTTAATATGCCTTCTATCCTCTCTTAGATGAACAACAATTCCATCCACACCGCACTGTTCGGCTATTAATGCGGCAGTTATAGGCTCAGGCTGAGTTTCACCCCGTGAATTTCTTAAAGTTGCTATATGATCAATGTTTAATGAAAATTTCATTTTTTATTCCTTACAAAATATGTTTTAAAATATTTACAAATGATATTATCCCAATACCAAATTCATCAGTTCTATATCTCAATGTAGAAATTAAATCTATGCTAAACATAATTCCTGCATGTGAAATGACACAATAATAAATTGACTTTGTTCTAAAAGCAAGCATGCCGAGCAAAAGGCCTCCAATAATTGCACCAAAAGTTTCAGAGCTTGGTTTCCCGTTGTGCAAAATTACAAACGGAATCATTTGAATAAAGATAGAGTAAATGCCAAATTTTTGTTTTAGACCAAATAGCATAAAGCCACGCCAAATAAATTCCCATGCAAACAAATATAAAATAGTTGCCAACTCAAATATAAAAAAAATTTTCCAGGAACTTCTTGCTCTTTCGAGCAAAGGATATGTAAGTATAAACGATTGCTGAGATGTTGCAATCCATACTAACGGCAGCATAACTACAATGAAAAAAACTGAATAGAACACTCCAATCTTAAAATCTCCTAAAGTAATTCCATAGTCATTCAATTTTTCTTTTAAAAAATATTTTATGATTATTACAGAGAAAATAAATAGTACAAGAAAGTCAGAAATAAACCAGTACAAGAATTCGTATAAATCTGCGTTACCGTTATTGCTAAAAAAATTGTAAAGATATTCTTCAAAAAATAATCTTGAAGAAAAGTACCAAGATACAGTTTGTAAAATTGAAATTGAGATAAAAACTGTGGTTAACTTTTTATCCAGAATTTTTAATTCAGCCGATAAAATATTTATTTCATTTTTTAAAAATTGCATTAATGACTTTAACAATTTATCCCTCGGTAAAATTTGTAATACAAATTAATGCCTTATAAAAAGAAAAGGAATTGTAATGAAGAAATGCATGGTTCAATAATTTTAGATAAAATAGTCTATTGGTATCTGTCAAGTTTAAACTTTTCGCCGAGGTATAGTTTTCTAACTTCTGAATCCTCAGCGAGTTCATGTGCATTGCCTTGTTTGAATATTATACCATTAATTAAAATATATGCCTTATCAACAATACTCAAAGTTTCGTGAACGTTATGATCGGTAATCAAAACACCGATTCCTCTATTTTTGAGGTTTGCCACAATGCTCATTATATCTTCAACAGCAATAGGATCAACACCAGCAAATGGTTCATCAAGTAAGATGAAACTTGGATCAGTTGCAAGTGCACGAGCAATTTCAGTTCTTCTTCTTTCACCACCGCTTAATTGATAACCTTTACTTTTTCTAATATTTGTTATGCTTAAATCTTCAAGAAGGGATTCACATTTTTGTTTTTGAGCATTTCTATCCAGATTAGTCATTTCAAGTACTGCAAGAAGATTTTCTTCAACCGAAAGCCTTCGAAACACGGAAGCTTCTTGTGGTAAATATCCAATACCCATTCTTGCCCGTTTGTACATTGGGACCTTTGTAATATCATGATCATCTAAATACACTTTTCCTTCGTCTGGTTTTATCATTCCAACGATCATATAAAACGTTGTTGTTTTACCAGCACCATTTGGACCAAGTAAACCGACAATTTCTCCTTTCGAAACTTGCACTGATGCTTTGTTTACAACAGTTCTCTTCTTATAAATTTTAATTAAGTTTTCACTTCTTAAAGTATTGGCACTCATTTTTTATTCTGTGTATTTAATATTATTGTTTAAAAACATTTGAAATTTAAGTCAATTTATTTAATGAGTAAATCATATTCTTTATTCTTTATTCTTTAAAATAAACTTATTGCCGAGAAGCTCACTTTTAGTAGGTCGATTGTTATAAATTATAAATCCTGGCAAAGTAAAAGCTCGTTCATTATGCATTACCATTTTTTCAGGGTAATATTCGCTAACTGGTGTGCCGTATAATTTGATTGTTGAAACCTTATTATCTTCAAAATAAATAATAGCATTTTCGGATGATGCTTTTGTAAGACCATTTGCAGAATCACCCTCGTAAGTGTAATAAATACTGTGAACTCCGCCATAAACATTGGTCTGAATAATTTTCCCGTCTTCAAAAAAAACTTTTAGATTAGTGCCAGAAATTTGGTCGTAGCGGTTAATATATTTTTCGTTTTGTGAAAGGATAAATGAATTTCTTTCAACATCAAGTTTACTAATAGAATTATTTTTTAAGAAAACTGTAATTGAATCCCCGGTTAATTGCGAATTTTCGTACCACATAACAGGTTGAGGAGAGTCTTCAGAAACTTTATTGGAAATAATTTTCCCCTCATTTTTATAATATTTTGCATAATCATTTACTGAAGCAAATGAACCTCTTACAATTCTGACGGAATCGCTCGCAATAAAAATATTAAACGTATCTCTATACGCCTCCATAAATTTTGAACTAATAACCAAAGTATCTATCCTTAAGGTTGATGTGTCGTTTACAGTTATTTCAAAGGAATTTCTTTTTGTTTTTGAGTATGATGAATCTATTTGAAAAAAGAGAGGACTCTTATCAATTATAGAATAGGATTTAGCAGGGTAATCTTCAAGGTGTTCCCCCAAAATAATACTGTTGTTATCAAGGTTGTTAATTTTAACATTACCGAATGCGTAAGAAATTCTTGATTCTCTAAAATGAATAAGACTGTCTGCATGAATAATATTATTACCTTCAATAATTTTGACCCCACCTACAGCAATTGCTTTACCTACATTTTTAAAATAAGTTAACTGACGTGAAGTTAAAGTTGAAGAAGTATCTTTTAAAGTAACGTGGCTATTAAAAAAAGCTTTGTCATCGTTAAAAAAGTAAACGCCAGTATCTGCAGTAAGAACCACTTTTCGATCGTCAAGTTTAATACCACTTACCGATTCAGCTTTCCGTTGATCGCCATAATAAAATCCTTTATCTGTTGTTATAATTAATGTATCCTGAGTTGCAACAACATTTCCAATAAGCTCGGCATTGTTTTGAGAAATATACTGAACGGCATGCTGGCATGTTATTCTTACGTTTCCTTGTGTTAACACTACATGGCCGTAAACGTCCCTAATCATTTCGCCTTTTTCCATTTTGCCCACAAGGCTATCACCAATCACGGTAATATAACCTTGCTGTTGTGGAAAAACTTTAAAAGCAAATAAAGGTATAAAACTTAGAATAAATATGTATTTTTTGATCATCAAGAAGACAAACTAATTTAAATTATTTTCTTTGATTAGTAGAAGAATCTAACTTAGTAACATAAACAATATTATAAATTGTATAATTTCTTAAATTCTGGTCAGATTCAAATCCATATCCTTGAATTTGTTCTTTCTTAGAAATAATCGTTACAAATCGATCTGTAAGAATTTTTTGGTCTTTATTACGCCACATTAATTCCTGGGTTTTTAAAATAACGCCGCTATCGCTAACTGCAACCACACTGTCTATTGCGTAAAGATTTTTCGTTTTATCATCAACTCGTCCTTTTAGAGAAGTGAGCTCTGTGGTCTTTTGTCCGAATGAATTAAAAAAATCTACTTTCACGTTGCCATCTAAAAAGGTTTGTGGGGGATCATCATAAACACTTAAATGACCAGCATACAGAATGGCTTTTGTTTTTCCGGAATCAGAAAACATAATAATATCGCCCCAACTCTCTTGTGAAGGAATTTTACCTGATTTGAAAGAAGAATCAATGTTCGGCTTAACTTTTTTTTCACTACACCCAAATAAGGTTACAAATGTTAATAATAATAAAAAGTACTTCATCTTTGTTGCAAGCCAAGATTTATTAAATCATGAAGATGAACAATACCGATTGGTTTGCTTGAATCATTAATTACAATCATTGCAGTAATTTTAAAATTTTCCATTTGTTGCAATGCAAAAGAAGCAAGAATATCCTCATTAATAACTTTTGGATTTTTTGTCATAATATCCCGTGCGACAAGATTTTTTATTTCTAATGTTTTTTCCAGAAGGCGCCTTAAATCTCCATCTGTAATAACCCCAGTTAAAATGCCTTTTGAATTAACGACACATGTCGTGCCTAATCTTTTGGAAGTTATTTCAAGAATAACATCCTTTAAAGATGCCTCTTCAATAACAATTGGAACTCGCTCACCGCTAATCATTATTTCTTTTATCTGAAGCGAAAGCCTTTTACCGAGGCTACCTCCTGGATGAAGGTAAGCAAAATCCTCTATTGTAAACCCTCGCTTTTCGACAAGCACAACTGCTAAAGCATCTCCCATTGCAAGAGTTGCCGTTGTAGATGAAGTTGGAGCTAAGTCATGTGGGCATGCTTCTTCTTTTACATTTATGTTCAAAAATATATTACACTCTCGTACAAGAATAGAATCTTTTTTTCCACACATTGCAATTAAAGTCACGTTCAATCGTTTAAACATCGGTATTAATTTAATAATTTCTTCCGTGCTACCACTGTTTGAAATCAATATAACAACATCTTCCTTTCTAACCATCCCTAAGTCACCGTGCAAAGCATCAGTAGGATGCAAATATATTGCGGCTGTTCCTGTGGAGTTTAAGGTTGCAACTATTTTACGGGCAATTAACCCAGATTTTCCCATGCCGGTTAAAACTATTCTTCCTTTGCATTGGTAAATTGTTTCAACTGCTTTGGCAAAATCTTCATTTATACTTTCAGCTAAATTTGCAACTGCTTCAGACTCTATTCGAATTACTTCTCTGCCTTTTTCAATAATTTCTTTTGTTGTCAAATCACAAAACCTTTCTAATACTTTATTTGATTTAAATTTATTTGTTCTTTTTCTTTTCGAATTGTGAGCAATCAATTTCTAATTCCCTAAATTGTATGCTGTATACTGAAATTCCTTATCCATAATCTTTATCGGGATCAAAGATTAAAATTTAAAAAACCAATTCAAGCTTTGTCACCAATTCAGAAATACAAATATGTCTTATCAACAAAAAACATTATTTAAAGGAATTAAATAGTTTATTCCAATTGCGGAGTTATTGTTACAAATTTATTATGTTAAGCAATATTAATTGCAAAAAACTTTCTAATATCATCAATTTCTCAAATAAGATTATAATTGTCAGAAGCGGTTGCCAAAGAACTCCTTTTCAAACAACTTCTACTATTTATTTTATACTTGTTAAAATATATTTCTATTTTCGAGTATAAATTTTTATTTCGATAATTTCTTTAATTTAATCATTCGCTTAAATACCAATTTGAAGCTCATATTAAATATGTATTCCTTTGACAGAAACACAATTTTAAATTTACTTACTCTTTAAGTTCAAATTTATTCTTTTAAAAAAATAAATTCTTTTTTTGATTTGTCAAATTCATTTGGAAATTACTTAGTTAAATTTTAATAATGTTTAACAATCATATCAATCGATTTTACATCGATTAATAGTTCTTTTAGTTCATTTAGCGGTAGCTGACTTGCAGCATCGCTTAAAGCATTTGGGGGATCAGGATGAACTTCTAAAAATAAAGCATCTATTCCAACGGCAGCAGCAGCCCTTGCAAGTGGCTTAATAAATTTTGGTTCGCCACCACTTGTATTGCCTTTGCTTGGTAGTTGAACCGAATGAGTAGCATCCATAACAACCGGATAACCGAACTCACTCATAATAATGAAAGATCTCATATCTACCACAAGGTTATGATAACCGAAAGTTGTCCCTCGTTCGGTAAGAAGAATTTTATCATTGCCAGTCGAGGCTACTTTTTCAGCAGCATGTTTCATATCGTCGGGAGCTAAAAACTGTCCTTTCTTAATATTAATAACTTTGCCGGACTTCCCAGCTTCAACAAGCAGCTCTGTTTGACGTGATAAAAAGGCAGGTATTTGAAGAACATCTACAACTTCAGAAACTTTTTTTATTTCTTCATTTGTGTGAACATCAGTAAGAACTGATATAGAAAATTCATTTCTTAAATCGCTTAATATCCTTAAGGCTTCATCATCCCCTATTCCCGAAAACGAATTAATGCTTGTGCGATTTGCTTTTTTATAACTTGATTTAAAAATAAATGGAATATTTAATTCGCTGCATATTTTTTTTATTCTTTCAGCCGTATCAAAAATTAACTTCCTGTTTTCTACAACGCACGGGCCAGCAATAAGTACAAATGGGTTTGCACCACCAATTTTAATATTGTTTAGTTCTACCATAGAAATCAAAATTATACATAAATTATTATCTGTATAAATATAAATAAAATATTTTATTCATTTGTAAAATTTTTCAAGCCTTTTTCTACTATTGAAAGGTTAATTTTTTCAATTCAGAATATTTTGCAAGATTGATGAGATATTTTGCAAGGATTAAAACGTGGAGAACTAATGATAGGATTAAAGCAACACCGTTGCGAAATTGCTTTTCACAGCCTTAATGAACTTAACGATACTTAGATTACCGAAATAATTAGCGATGAGAAGAAATTAATAAAGAATCCAATTTCTCTTCTTTTTTTGTCCATTGCCAATTTGAAGATTCAGTATTAGACTTAGAGGTCTGTTTATTTTCGTATATATCAGAAAATTTTTCTTCATAACGAACAGCGTCCAAAAAATTTTCTTCATCGGCATATTTTAACGGTGCTTTTAAAAATGCTCTGAAGACAGAAAATAAAATTATTAGGAAAGAAACCAATAAAATTGTTATAATCATTTTGACTACCTCCTAATCATTAAATATTTTTTAATTACAAAATCGAGGTAAAACTTTTTTCGAGTTCAATAAAATTACCTTAATAACCGGCACATCAAAATTTCTCTTTTATAAAGTTTACCTTATTTAAAATCATAGCTAAAAGAGTGCCACAGGTTTAATCGTTTTTTTTAATTAAAAAGACAAACATTAAAAATTGTATTTTCAAATTTGGGAATTATTGATGATAATTCAGTCGACTGGCCCAAAACATAGAAAATTAAAATAAATAAAAAGAAATTCTTTATATTCTTAACCTATTATAATCCTAATATTTAAAGCAAAATATATCTTTTTTTTACCGTCGAGGGTTATGATTTTTTTAATATAACTAAATTCAGCAGTATAAGAATTTCCAAAAAGACAAAAATTATACTTAATTTTTAGAAAACTTTTTTATTCTTAGTTTCCTATATTCAAAAAGCAAATAAGTTATTATTTTACAATGAGTAATAAAAGAATTTAAAATTAATTTAGAATGTGATTAGTAAGACCTAAAAAGGTAACAATTTAACATTCCAAATAATGAGATGAATCCTTTATAGAAATAAATAATAAATTTGGATAAAATTTTTACCCTAAATTTGGACAAAAGTCTGATATTAGCCATTTTATACCGACAGAAAAAGAATTAATTTCGGTAGATATTACATAAATTTTGAAATATCGTGATAGAAAGTGATGTTTAATTTTAAATTAGAAGAATTATTTCAATTTTAATAATAAGCTCAAAATTATAAGCTATATTCAATACCCGAAGAAATCCATCTTCCTGGAAGAGGGACGCCGCTAATTTCATAATAGGACTTATTGAAAAGGTTTGTTACTTCTAAAAATATTTGGAATCCAGCCAAGTTCTTATATAATTTTGAATCAATAAGCAAATAATCCTCAAAATTAACTCTATCTTCGTAACGCAGTTCCCAGTTTTGTTTTATTCCAAACCAACAGGTATTATCTACACTTAGAATTAACTGATTTCGTAAGTACTCAAGCAGATATTGAGATTGAAAGGACATTGGTTTTTTATTGGAGTTAAGATAAGTGTAACTTAAATTTATATTTTCAATTGGAAAATCAGAAATAATTTTATTTGTTTGAAAAGAATAGGAAATCTCAATTCCATCTGTATTTAATCGACTAATGTTCATAGCCATCCAGGGTTGTGAATTATATTGTCTTACCCAATCAATTAGATTTGTTCCCTGTTTATGGAATAAACTTATTTTTGCATTATAAAACTTTTCATTCAAATTTGCACCAATTTCATAATCAATCGTTTCTTCAAACTTCAAATTTAGATTTCCGACACTAATTGGTGATTTATAAAATAGTTCAGTATAAGTTGGTATTCTAAAAGCTTTACCGATGGTTCCATAAGTATGAAAATTATTAGATATATTATAACCGACATCAATTCCTGGCCAAAACTTCCAACCAATTCCAGAATAATTATAAGCAAATAAGTTAGCAACAAGAGTAAGCTTATTAACAAAAGATAATTTTTGTTCTGCAAAAAAGCCGGCACGATTTCTTGAGTGAATTCCAAGATTTGAACTTTTAATTTCATCATTCACAAATTCTCCGCCAATTGATGTAATCCCAAAACTATTTTTAATTGAAGCTTGAAGTTCGCTACCATACAAATTAGTTTGATGAATATTCTGATAATAACTTGGATGGATATAATCAAGAAGATAATTATCATCATTTCTTCTCCAATAAATTTTAGGTAGAATAGAAAAAGAACTATTACCGTAATCTCCTGAAAAACTTACAAGTTTTGTTGTTGTATGTTCCCACTGGTTTGGATAAGCAACTCCATAAAATCCATTTGCCCCAAATTTTTTGTCAATATATCCAAAGAATAAGTTTGTAATACCAATACCGGAATTGATAGAAGCACCATAAGAAAAATTGGAAATATCAAAATTTGTATTATATCTATAGCCATCTGATTTTTCTTTTGAAACTGAAAAATGGCTATTCCATATTCCAATCGGATAGGCGCCATAAAAAGAGCTTTTAAAATAATTATTCTGCCCTCCTTCAGCAAGAAGTGATAGAGCACGGTCTGCCCCTTTTTTTGTTATTATATTAATTACTCCACTAAAAGCATTAGCCCCATAAAGACTTGAACCGGGACCTTTAAGGATTTCGATCCTTTCAATATCATTCAACGAGACGGGCAAATTTAAATTATGATGACCGGTCTGCGGGTCATTTAATGCGACCCCATCTAACATTATTAATGTTTCTTCGGTAGTTCCACCCCTTATATTTAAATCCGATTGAACACCGTCTACTCCACGCTGTTCAAGGCTTACACCAGCAGCATATTGAAGAAGACTCTGAACATCGTTTACCGGGAGTTCTTTGATTTGAACACTATCAATAACAATTACACTTCGTGTTAGATTGGAAAATGCAACCGGTGTCCGGCTTGCAGTAACGATAACGTCATCTAAATTATACTGTGGAACTTCCTGTGCAAAAAGAGAAGTTGAAAATGCGTTGACAAAAAACAAAATCACTATAATAAATTTTAAGTCAGCAATATCATTGACTATAAATAAATGAAATAATTTGTTCTTATAAACTTGCAAAATCATGTATCCCTCTAATAAAAAATTCTCAAAATATTAAGTGACTTTTTGAACTTAAGTTAGCCTGTTTAACAACTTATGTATGGCATAATAAGATTGCCACCAATCATTATAATTTTCAAAAAATTGAATTAAAGATTTATATTAAAAAAGGAAGAACTTTTGATGCGTCTTGCTTTTTAAGCTAGTCAAATATAAGATGAAAAATGGATTTGTCAATATAATGTGAAATAAAAAATATATTTTTTAAAGCTTATGTGAAAATACTCATACAAAAAAATAATATTCATGAATTATTATTTATTTTAATTTATAGAATAACAAAATAGAAGAGTGATCAAAATTAAAGGTAGTATAGAGAATGAAAGACCTTTTATCCAAGTGCTCTTAAAATAAAACACCGTCTTCTAAAATTAAACGAAAGAATAAAAATTTACTTTTTTAAACATGCATTAAAAAAATTTTTTCGAGTGAATCCATCATCTTTTCACGAAAAATTGGTTTAGATATAAAATCATTAAAACCGGTAGCAATAAATTTTTCTTTATCACCGGGTAAAACATAAGCTGTTACAGCAATAATGGGAATGCTTTCATACCGCGGCATTTTATGAATGATTTTTAGCGCATCAAGTCCATTATATTCACCCTGAAGATTAATGTCCATTACGATAAAATCAAAATGAAAATTATCCAGAAGTGGAAGCGCTTCTTCAAAACTAACTGCATATTTTATGTCTTTTAATTCCTTCATCTGAACTTTAAAGAGAATCTGAGAATCTACTTGGTCCTCAATATAAAGGCATGTCAATTCTTTCAGATTAATCTTTTCATTTTTCTTTCTAAAAGTTTTTCCAGTTTCCACCGGTTTTGGGGCAGGAAGTTCTTTGATGATTTCTTCATTTACTTGCTCATTAATATTTAGATTTTCACCAGTCGAAACGGCCTCATTATCATTTATCTCTTCCCCGAATTTTTCTTCCTTGCTTTCCTCTTCGATCGTTTCTTCATCAGTTATTTCCTCTTCATTTACTTCTTCTGTTTCATTTTCAACTATTTCCGAATATGGCAATTTATTTAAGTCTTCTTCCTCCAAAAGTTTTGCTGATTCTTCTTTTTGTAAATCAACTTCAGTTTCAACACCGCGTTCAGAAGCTTGTTGCTCATTTGGAACTTCAACAATATTATTCACAGGTGTTTGTTGGATTTTAGTATCCTTTAATTTTTCTAACGTCTTTGATAATAACAGTGGAAATACAAAACCATAATCATATTTATCAGGACCTTTTTCGAGAACCTCAAATCTTCCACCAAGCAATAACAGTAAAGACTTTACGAGACGAAAAGTTAGCTTAGAAATATCAATATCTTTTATTAATGAAGCATCTTCGTTTTGGAATAAGCTAACAACAGCATCAAAAAGAGTTTGAGAAATAGAGGAATAACTATCCTTTATTGAAACGAAAAATGTATCACCGTCAAGCTGGTATGACGAAAAATAAATTTTCTTTCCTTTCACAATACTTGATACAATTTTTATGAGCAAGCCAATTAAATTTTGAAATTTATCTTTATCAGTTTCAAACTTTAAGGAAGAAGAAATGCGTCCGTAAGCAAATTCATTCTTGTTGGCACCAACAATTTCTTTATAATTATTATGGATTTTATCTATAACTTCCGTTATGCTTGTTTCTTCAGGATTTATCTCAAAATTATTTTTTTGAATCTCGGCATATTCTATAAACGAATTCATGGTATTTAAAAGTCTTCCACGATTCTGGTTTATAATTTCAATAGATTGTTTCTGCTCTGGAGACAAGCTTTCAAGACCTTCTGTAAGCTCCTGAACAAAACCAAGAATGACATTTATCGGAGTAAGAATTTCATGAAATAAATTTGACAAAAAATTCTCATTAAATGAACCGGGTTGACTTATACCAACAGCAATTGGTTTTTCAACAATTACTTCTTTTATAATTTCTTTTGGCTCAGAAAAATTTTTTTGAGGAACTTTTGCAATAATGCTAAAAGATTCGACTTCAGATTTATAGTCTAAAATTGGATTTGCAGTTAGTTCAACTTCAATGAAATTTCCGTCTTTCATTTTTAATTCGACGGTAACAGTAACAGAATCTTTTAAATAACTTTGGAAAATTGAAGAATTTATAGTTCCTCTTTCTTCATCCTTAACCAATGAAGTAAAAGAGCTACTTTCTAATTCACCTCTTGCATAACCAAGAATTTTGTACACAGAATTATTTACAAACGTAATTATGCCAATATTATCGGTTAGAAATAATAGGTCGTCGGTGTTTTCAAATGCAGTTTTAAAAATTTGATTCTTCTTTTCAAGAGCAAGTTGGTCGGTAACATTTTTAATTACGTTAAAATGTGCGTCTTTATCTTTATACTTAAAACTAATTTTAGAAATTTTTACAAAAACGTACGAGCCGTCTTTCTTTTTTTGTTTAAAAGGACCAGAAAATTTCCCTTGTTTTGCAGATAGGTTAGAAGAATCAAGAAGAGTTTGAATATCTTCCGGTGTATATAAATCTGTCAAATCCATCTGCAGAAATTCATCTTTGCGATAGCCGTAAAGAGCTAATGCCGCATCATTAACTTCGATGAACCTAAGATTTTCGGTATCGTAAATAAACATAGGTTCAGGATTATTTTGAATTAAGATTTCAAACATTCTGCCTCTTTTATTTAAAAGTTTTTCTAAATCATCTTCAACAATTGAATTTTCAACTAATAGAGAAATTCCTTCGAACTCCTTTTCTTTATTATAAATTTTATTCAAATAAAAAATATAATTAGAAAGAGAAACTTGTCCGCCTTCAATAAAAACTTCGCTTTCAAATTTTTCAAAATCTAAATTGGAATTATAAAACTGCCTAACTTTTTCACTTATTTTAATAGGCAGAGCTTTAGTAAAATAGAATCCACCAAAATCAGTAAATTCAACCGAAAACAATTTACAAAATTCTTTGCTTCCATGCTTGATAATTCCAATTTTATCGATAAAAGCGATTGCTTTAGGAACATTAGCAATCAAGTTTAAACCTTCTTTTACAAAAAAATCTTCTGCAGCTGCTTTAATTGCACCATCAATTTTTTGAGCAATACCAATGGTTGCAATTACTTTGTTATCAGAATCAGTTAAAGGAATAATTATAGTTTGATATTCATCTTGGCTTATAATACCAAAAATAGGCAGCCCTTCCATCACAACAAAATTAAGAGAATCCTGAATATATTTATCAACCGATTTATTAAATTCAACAAGATACGGTGGAAGGAATGACTCAACTTTTTTCCCTTCAAGCTGAGAAAGTTTTACACCAAGACTTATTGCGATTTTATTGTTTGCAACAATAAAATTGCCTTTTATATCCTTTATCCAAAAGAATTCTTCAAGTTGATTAATTTTTTTTAATAATTTCTCCCTACCAATAAACGTAAATGGATACAATGATTTAACTTCTTCAAGGATTTCAATAATTTCTTTATTTTTAATTATATTAAAAATATCTGTCGATTTTATTTGAATGGTTGTTGTTCCTGTGAGTCCAATATTATAATTTTGTTCGATAAAAGATAGAAAAACAAAAATTTCATTTTCTTCTTTATAAATGCTTATGGAAGTTTTTATATTGAATTCATCCCCTTTTTTCAAAACAACACTTATGTCTTCAAAAATATTTTTCTGTTTTTCAAAAGCTTGCTGAATATATTCGCTAAGGTGAGAGGAAGTATCCGGGGTTAAAAGCTCTAAAAAATTTACTTCATCATCCTCAAACGAGAATAATGATTTTGCTTCTTCATTACAAGATAAAACTTTCCCTTTATGGTCAATTACAATAAACGGAACACGTATGCTTTCGTTTAAAGATTTAAAAAGTGCCTTGTTTAATTTATGGTTCATTTTTCTCTTTTTGCTCAATACAAAATTTAAAAGCAGAGAATATTTTATTTCAGTTGAATAATTTTAATATGTTAATATAAAGTTCAATTACATAAAAGTCATTATCAATTTGGCAGAATTACTCCTCTTTGTTATTTAGTTAAGCTACCAAAAAGATGAAAAGGAAAAAGAACTTTAGACCTGCTTTTTTACAATCGTAAGTAAACATTGAAATTCATTTCATTGAAAGCTTTTCCATTGGTAGCATTCTAATTATTAAAAGAGAAAATTTATTAGTAGTAAAATTTAAACTTAAATAAAATATTGAATTACAATAATTATTCACTTTCCAGATGAAAAATCAAACTTATTAAGACGATTTCTTCATCGAGGTAGAAATGTTTACCATAACCAAATAAACAAAATGACCACTGTTAAGAACAATGTAAAAAAAACTTAGCAATTAAATTTTCAAATAGCTGGATTGTCGTAATCAAGATAATAAGTCCTTGATTCGTTCGGTTTGAAACCGTCAATATGGACATATAAAGTATTGTTTGTTTTATCATAATCATATTTAGCCAGCTTTGTGCCAATAATTTCACTGCTCATAGTAATATTTGATGCAGGCTGATTTATATCAACTTGGATAATTAACCCATTAACAGTTTGTTTTCCTAAATTAGAAATTGTTAAAGCAATTCTTCTTTCACCGCGTCTGTTTACACGAACTTCAACATAATTTCTTTTTGCCCACCAATTTTCTATAGAAGAAGCAGTTGTAATCCATAAATTTTTCTTTTTTAAATCATTTATTACTTTTGCAACAACACCAATATTTTCAGGTTTACATTGATATTCGGTATGCATTTTAAAAATATACATTCCCCCTTCGAAAGAAATCCTATCGATATCTTCTTGATAAGTATAAAATTGAAAGTCAGGATCGGTCAAACCAAAATCGCGAATTACTTCATAATCGTCTCTGGCAGTTTTAGTCATGCTTACGATAAGACTGTCACCCAGCACAATAGTTTTTGGCACAGACCTATCAGTCAATGAATCAGTAAAGACAAATTTATATCCGCTTTTAATCAACGCTTTAATGGTATTTAAATCATATAAGCCGTAAAGAGGCATAAAACCAAGAACGTTCGTGCCTGTAATAGATTCGAGTTCTGACTTAGCTTGGGTAAGTTTTTGAAGCTGAGAGTAATAATCGTTAAGCGAATTAACAGTATCATTAACAGAAGTCAAATACCCAATATCTAATAATGATGAAACGTCACCGTACTGGCTCAACAATTTAATTAATCTTTTATAATTTTGGATACGGTTAGGATCAACAAAAAAAGTTGCAGGAACTTTTTCTGAGCTTAAAATAGGCAACAGGTTACTAATATTGGTAATATTCTGAGAGAGCTCAGGGGCTAAAATTGCTGCTGCAGTATAATTGTTTGGCCAGGCTTTAATAATTGCAATAGGCAGATATGAAAGCCAATCCATACAATTCTGGAAAAGTCTATCAAAATAAATATAATCTTCTTGAACGCCAATAACAGAATTAATCTCAAAGCCCATCCAAACGAACCTGCCTTTGCCATAAGTACCGTAAACAATACCAGCACTTTTTTTAATTTGTTCGCGCTCAAGTCCTTCTTGCAATCTATAATTATACCAAAAACTTGCCTGAATTGTTCTTGGGTCTAAGACTTCAACTGACATGGGCCTATCCCAGGTTGCAACACGTAAAGGAAAGCCAGCCGGGATATTTGCAGTTATTGGCAACCCACCGCGAAGGGTATGAATTTTTGTAACTTCATCTCTGGAAATTTCTCTTGAAAACTTCAAGCCATAAACTTCGGAAAAGAACGACCAACCTCTCCATTTACCATCACTTGAATAGGAAGCTGTTCCGCTTGTTGCGAATATACTTCCACCTGAGTTAATAAATTTTTTTATTTGCATAATTTCTAAATCACTTAACGATTTAGAACCGGGCAAAATTAAAATTTTGTATTTGCTTAATTGCCCTATTTCAATTGTTGAATCTGATATTACCTTAAAACCAAATTTAGAAGAGGATAAAAACTTTTCCCAAGTATTAATATTGTCATTTAACCAAGTGCTTCCTTCCGGAAGCATATTCTCCGTATATTTTGAATATAAAATTGCTACCGCAGGTTTTGGTCCATAAAAAATATCATTAACAGCTTTAGTATTAGGGATTAATTCATCGGTGCTAAACTTACCAAAAACTCCACGCAGTATAAAAAAATAAACAAGTATTGAAGCAGCTAAAAAAACTAATCCGCTAAAAATAATTAACGGCTGATTAATTCTTTTTTTTCTATTTGCTTTTATCGCCACTTTAATGCTCCAGCATCTTTATCTTCTTTGGCTGGTACATATCCTTCTGTAGTATATTTTAGAAATTTAGAATCTCTAAATTGATTTTCTTCCGAGCTCATGCTTTGATAACTCTGCCCTTGTCTGCTTCTCTGTTGTTCAACAGGGGTTGCAAAAGTAGTTCTATAAGCTGAATAAGGCTGAGGTTTTGGGGTAAACTTTGTATGTTGAGTAGGCATTTGTTCTTGCTCTAAAATAATAGGTTGCCTTTGATAGGCTGGAACAGGCTGGGGCTCAGCATAAATTGGTTGTGGAATAATTCGTTCCTTTTCAACTTTACTTGTAGCAGAAACCGCAGGTGTTACTAACTCCGCTTTTATTTCAGAAGGTTGGAGTACGGAAGCAGCTTGTCCTTTTTGTTCTCTAACTTTATAAAGGACATAAGCTCCAATGGCTAATAAAAACGTGCTAATTGTAGCCACTAAAATTATTGTAGAAAGAATTGGAATTAATTCCATAAGAAACCTCTTAAATTATTTAAACTTTTTATGATTTTGTTGTACCTAAACGTTCTAATTTTCCCCAGCTCATTTTTATTCCAAGGAATTCTTCAATTGTAGACATAGCTTTACAAATATCTATTATAAGAATGAAAAACATTCTGTAGATTAAAGAATATCCGACAAGACGAAACTCTTCTTTTTCAACTGCGACACAATAAAGTGCTGTAACAAGGTCAAGCAGTGCTAATCCAGCCCACCAGAAAAAAATTAGGGACGAAAATCCAAAAACCAAGGCAGCAACTATAAAGAAAAGGTTAGCAGCAATGTTCATCGCTGGCCAGATAAGAGCTTCGTAAAACATTGTCCATAAGACAAAAGTATCGCCCAAATTTATGCTAGGATTAATCATTAATTTTTTGTGTTTTCGTATCGATTGAAGGATACCCCGAGTCCATCTGTATCTTTGTTTTAAAAGTTGCTGAAGTTTAGCAGGGGCTTCGGTATAAGAAATTGAATTTGGCTCATAATAAATTTTCCAGCCATTAGCTAAAATTTTTAGAGTTAAATCAGCGTCTTCAGCAAATGTATCACTTGAGTAATAACCAGCTTCTTCCACAGCTTTTTTTCTAAACAAACCTATTGGTCCAGGAATTATATTAACCAATCTGACAAAACTTTGAGCGCTGCGCGCCATGTTTAATCCTTCAATATATTCCAAAGCTTGCAAGTCAGTAAATAGTTTTCCTCTATTCATAACTTTTACATTTCCGGCAACAGCACCAATTTCCGGATTTACAAAATGACGCACCGCAAGCCTTACCGAATCTGGGGAAAGCTGTGAATCACCATCCATACAAAGAACAATTTCCGCTTTTGACAACGCAATACCTGCATTTAACGCTTTTGATTTTCCACCGTTTGGCTTATTTATTAATGATACTTTAACTTCAGATAACTTTCCTTTCTGATAGCCTACTAATTTCTCTGCAACTTCTTTTGTTTTGTCTGTTGAACCGTCGTTAATGATAATAATTTCATAATTAGGATAATTAATTTCTAATAAGGATTTTATTGACTGTGAAACTACTTTCTCTTCATTATAAACTGGTACCAGAATTGAGACAAAAGGATAAAAGCCACCTGCAGGGGCAGTGTATGTGTATTGATTAATATATAAATATGCCATTACAAGAATAGCAAAATATCTAAAAAGCAAAATAAAAAGGAATATTACAAGAGCAACAATTATTGCATACTCAAAAAGAGATGACACATTTAGCACAGTCATAGGGAGGGTATAAATGATAACCAAGATTAATAAAAGAGAAATTATTCCGCTAAAAAAAATTCTTCTCAGATACTTTCTCTCTTTATTCTCAACTTTTTCTTGTTCTTCTATGTTATTGAGAATAATTGTAGACTTTTTAATTTCTTGATTTAATTCCATTTTTTTCACAATTATCTTTAAGCTAAGAATTCAACTTTAATGCCATGTGATTTTTTTACTAATAGTAAATTAATACTTTAATTGTTTCTTTGTATTGTAACAGTTTAAGATAAAAAATTTATTCTGTATCAATCTAAATCAAAAGGATTACTAAAAAATTTTCTCGTTTTGTATTTTAAGATAATTATAGAATTTTTTAAAAATGCGTTAAATGACCAAACTCAATGTATTAGTTTTCTTAAAGAGCCCAATATGCAGTTAATGATGCTCCAAAAGAACTATAACCTAAAACATTAAAAGAGCTACTTCCACCGCTAAGTCTTCCTTGCAAAGTAAATCTATCCGCCAGCCTAACTGTTGCAGCAATATAGCCCTGCCTTAAAATAAAATTACTATTTGCAACAAATCCCATCAAGCCACCTAACGTAACGGTAGCCGAAGTATCATGAATAATATCCCAATCGGCAAAAATGTTGTGAGAAGAATAAGATTTAGGGGAATAATATAACGGTGAAGTAAATTTAAAGCCTGCAACATAATATTCATAACCAAGCATAAAGTTGGGGAAAAAATATTTCCCTATTCTTAACGATAAATTAAATCCATTGTTTGATGAATCAGAAAAAGTATAATAGTTAAAATCTGTCCCTATTCTTACCCCAGAGTTGGTTTGGTAGTAGCCGCCAGCTCTAAATATATTTGAGTTTATTCTTGTGGCAATTAAAAGTGGCGAATATATTACCTGTGAAGCATCCATTTTGGAATATATTCCATATAACAAATATTTATTTGTAATTTCGGAACGTAAGTATACATCTGCGATTGGCTGGGTATAATTTGTACTGTAATAAGTATTTCCAAAATCCACCCCAAATGTCAACGCTTCAGCAAGCCTTATTGTAATATCCCATCTGAGAGTACTGGATGTTAAATGTACTGAAGTTGGATAATAAAAAGAATTATTTGAATAAAGTGCGGTTCGATAACCTTCTATGCCAAGTGAAAGAAATGTTGTAATACCAACATCTAACCGTAAACCTGCAATAAAATTTTGAGTTCCCTGATTATCGGAATAATAAGATGAATAAGGTGTCAACAATGTATAATTTGGGAATGAAGATAAAATTCCTCTAAAACCAGTTGGGGGTACCCATCTTTCTCGTTGTTTAACCATTGCAACCTGAGTGGAATCTAATTTCATATTATCTTCCATAGCTTCATATACATCTAATGCCTTATCATAATCGTGCATTCTTAAATACGAATCGCCTAAATATAAATGAGTATTAAAATCATCAGGATTAGCTTTTGCAAGCCGTTGAAATTCTTGAAGTGCTTTAACAGAGTCACCCATAGCATAATATGCTGTTGCTCTTGAATAGTCCGTTGGAAAATCATACTCTGCATTTAAAAGATTTGTATAAATATCAATAGCTTTTTGATAATGTCCCGCACAAACATTTACGTCGGCATATTCTTTTTCAATAATAGGATTAGGTCCCATATTTTTAAGAAACTCTTCATACTTAGGTAAAGCATCCTTACATTTTTTTTCAGCATATAAAGTTTCTGCTTGCTTTAGGATAGAATAATTTTGTTCTTGCTTGAACCTATATTTATTTAAAGTCATTGCAGATTGAAGTGTGCCAATAGAAGGATCAACAGGACTTAATTCTTTTATTTTGTCTAAATAATTTTGTGCAGCAACAAAATCATTTTGCTGCATATTAAGAGAGCTCATAGCTACCAGTGCTTGCAAATTATTAGGCTCTTTAGCCAGAACATTTTCTAAATAATTTTTTGCTTCACCTAAATTTTGACTGACCCAGACATCCAATTGTCCCATAAAAAGTTGATATTTTAAATTATTCGGTTCCGCTTTCAACAAAGTTGTTATTATATCTTGAGCTTTGAAGAAATTCCTATTATTTGCTTCTGCTTGAGCACAGTCATAAAGAACATCCTTTGCTTTAGGATTTTTTACTAAATATCCAGAATAAACAGCTATTGCAGAATCATAATCCTGAAGCTTTGAATAATACTGCCCTAGATTTAAAACGGCGTCTTTATCAGAAGAGTCCGCAGCAAGTTTTGCTTTATACTCTTCAATACGCTGCCTAAATACTATAGTCCTTACCGAATCAATTTGGGTAGCTAATTGAGCAACATTAATGGAATCAAATTTTACACTTTCTAAAATTTGTATTTGTTGAGATGCTTCCTCAAAACGGTTAGCTGTTAAAAGAGCCTTTACCAGCTTAACACGGGTATCATTATCAGAAGGATTTTTCTTTAAAATTGTATAATACTTATCAATTGGATAAACATACTGTTGGCGAACAGGAGGTAAACCATAATTATAGTTTCTAATTTCCGAAGTATCATTTACAGTATAAATATATCCCTTTCCTTTTGCCTGAGCTAGACCATCTATTGCTTCTTTAAAGAAAGGTTTTAATGCCAAAGCATTTTCAAATGCTTCTATAGCAATTTGATTTTTCCCTAACCAAAGAGAAAAATATCCATAGCGAGACCATAATCTTTGATCATTTGGATATTCTTCACAATATCGTCTTAAAATAGGCCAACCTTTTGCAATATGATTAGTCTTAGCAAGAATTTCACTATAACGAATTATTTCGTCTGGTGAAGCATGAGTCATAGTTAAATATTTATCGTACCATTGCTCTGCAACAGCCCATTCGCCTAAATTTTTATATGACTTACCAATATTTAGATAATTATCAGGGTTGTTCGGGTTTATTGCAATTTCTCTCTTATAACCTTCAATGTTATTATAAAGGATTGTATACCAAGTATTAGTTGCTCTATTTAAATTGGCAATAATATCTTTATTATTAGGTTCAAGTTTTTTTGCCGATCGATAATCATACACCGATAAATCAAATTGTTGTTGTTTCTCGTAGCATTCTCCTCTCAAATTATAGCCATCTGCTTGTTGAGGTTTTGCCGCAATATATTTATTTAGTAAATCAATTGCTTCACCATAACGGCCAGCCGCCATTTCTCTAATAGCTTCTGCCTTTTCAGCATCAATAACCGATTGAGCTCTAACAACTAAAAAAATACCTGTTGAAAGAAATACGAAGAGAGCTAGTGCTATCTGTTTCATCGTCGCTTTCTACTTATAATAACCAAATTTGTTTTTTTCCTTTGGTTCATCCGACATTAGTTTTTGAAAAATATCATCAGCATTTTGAATTGTTTCGTCTACTCTTACAGAATAAACCGAAATATATGGAAGGATTTGTTTTAATTGCTCTGGATCATTGGTAGGAAGATTGCTTTTTACTTTTGCAATAAGGCTATTAACAGTTTTTTGTTCTTCCCTTATTACCAAAACAATTACTTTGTTATCAAGTAAACAAATTTTATCTTTTTTATCTGTGGATAATCTAATTGCATTTTGTAGCTGCGTTAATGTTAAAAGTCCCGCATTTTCTGCAGCCTGATCTAAACGAAAAGAAATAATCAAAAAAATTTGGCCAGTACTTTTATATAAAGCTATTTGGTTGTTTAGAATTAAATAAAAATCATTAATTGAATAGAAATTTGTGAAAGTATAATTTTCGGCAGGGATATCAATTTCCGCCATAGATTTATAGCGGGAATCTCTATTTGTTTCACCCATAGAACTATGCAGGAATGTATTTTGCTTAGGTTGAAAATCTACTGTAATTCCTTTATAAGGTTCAATTAAATAATTAGCTCTAAATTGACCTTCGGTGTGCCCGATATTAGGGGTAATGGTCATCACTCCGCCTTGAGTCCGGTTAACTTCATTTTCATTTTTTTGTAGATAAATTACACCAGTAGAATATGTAGCTAAAGCATCAACAATTGAATTTGCAAGCGGAGTTGCCGGATCGCCAAGAATAAATAAACTTGTTATACCATTTTCCTCAATTGCTTCAATGGTCTTTACAAAAACATCCTGTAAAAGATTAATATTTTTAAAACCAATAAAAGGTGTAAGCTCGTCAAAAACTATTTTATTTGGCTGATATTGTTCAACAACTGTAACAATATCATTTAAATATTCCACAAGGAAATTATCGGCATCTCCAACTTCATAAATATCAGATGGAGGAGCAACTCTAACCACAATGATAAGATTCTGATTCATAAACTGCTGCAAATCAAAATCGATAGAGGCAGCTTGGATCATTAAATCTTTAGGGCGCATGCTTGTAAAATACAGGCAAACTTCTTTTTGGTTAGCGCATTCCATCGCATATTGTAACCCAGTGAGTGTTCTGCCGGATTTTCTCTGACCAATTAATAAATAAGTTCCGCCTCTGTAAAATCCCCCCCATGCATTATCGACAAGTGAAATGCCGGATGGAATAAGTTGTATTTTCTTTTTCATAAATTTCACTTATTTTTTATCAAAAATTCAAATATTATGCCGAGCTTCGACGGTAATAATTTCTTCATTTTTAAAGGCTTATTATCTTTTATTGATTTAAATAGAGACATCTAAATGGCATTGTACTATATTGCTACAAAAATTTAACCTATATTTATAATTTTTTAACAAAAAAATGTTTGTAGTACAAATTCTTTCAGTATTTTAAATTTTGAAGAATCTTCTTACTTTTATCTAATTAGGTTTTATTAAAAATGCTAATTCCTATTTGAAAAATATCCGTAAACAAATAATGCAGTAGCATTACTTGTTATAGTTGGTTCGTTTGTAATATAGTCACTAATATCATCGTAATATTTTATAAAAGAGGTGTTGAAGTTGTCATATTCAAAATTGACTCTTTTTATTTTATATTTCTTCAATACTGATTCCGGCGCAGGACCTGCCGACAGAGCACCGGGCAAATAACCATTGTGGAAAAAAGCTACTTGAGAATGAAAATGTTCTGGAAATTTACTGCCTATATTATAAATAAAACTTATGCCCCACGGATTTCTTCCCAGCACATAATCTCTTTGATAAGTTTCTAGCGAATCAAATTGTCGCGAGCCGGTTAAAGTTTTGTATAAAATCGCTTGGAGAGCAACTCCGAGAAAAGAATTAGTAGAGCCCCAAGTATAAATCATTCCCTCTCTGAAAACAGAAGAATCCTTCCGTGAATTAAAACTTATTAAATTGTTTTCAATATATTTTGCAAACCTCGGAACATACTTAGCAATTTCGTAATCTGCTAAAGAATTTATATTTCCCCAACTCCACCAGTAATCAGAACCGGCGCTATCTGCATAAGATATAGCATCATCAAGATAGCTTTGATTTTTTGTAGTTGTGTACAGCTCTATTGCTCCAAGAGCTAGCTTCCCCCAAAAAGTATTGTCGTGATAAAATCCAGATCCACTGCTATCAATGTTGGGGACAAAGTACCTAATTGAATAAAGGTTTTCAGCAGCAGCTAAACACTTATTGGCAAAATCCGTTTCATGAAATTTATTCATCCAAATCCTATAAGCCATTGCCATTACGGCAGCATAAAGCCCAATTTGATTTTTGCCAATTCCCACAAATCCAACCCTGTCAAATTGCAAAGTATCGTTTTCTGGCATTCTCCATCCAACTTCATGATCCCTTAAGTCCTGAACTTGAGTAACTAATTTAAACTTTGAATAATTGCACCTAAGCATCCAGTCTAAACCAATTTTAGCTTCTTCAAGAACGTCTGGTACTCCATTATGATTATTATCAAAGCCGAATTTAGCCTTATCAAATTCATAAGAAAAAATAAGCATAAAAGTTGTGTATGCGGTAGTAGATAGAAATTTTATATAATCTCCTGCGTCATGCCACCCTCCGGTAACGTCAACTCCACCGGAACGATTTTTATCGCCTTCGAGTCTAGCAACATCAGATAAATGACACGGTTTATGTAATATGGGATTAGTTGGCCCGCATCTTTGTTCTCGGAAAAACAACATCAAAGAATCCACAACTGTATTATAAATCTTTGTATTAATTTTAAATGGATAAGAAGTAATTCCATCCACTTTTATTTTATAAGAGCCGGAAACTTCTAAGGCAGAAAAATCAATTACGTAGCAATAATTAAATTTACCGTATGAGTAAACCGAATCTTGTAGTTTGCCAGAAAAAACAACTTTAGATTTCGGAATTTGAATAATAGTAAATTGCTTATCTTTAATTGGACTTTCAGAAAAAACTACCGCAGTTTTAAAATCTTTTGGATTAAATCCAACTTGATTAGAACGAATATAAATTTTATGATTTGAAGATGCTAAAACATTACAATAGGATAAAATTGATAGAAACAGAATTGAAATAAAATTAAAACTCGAAATTTGTGCTACCCTTTGTAACAATTTTTTACTTTCCTAATAAAATTTAGTATGGGGAAAAAATAACAAGAGTTATGCCAGTAATTTTTTTACCTCTTCTAACAAAACGCTTTTATCAACTGGCTTAGAAATATAATTGTTTGCTCCCATATTTATAAATTTTTCCCTATCCCCTCTTAATGCATAAGCTGTAAGAACAATAATTGGAAAATTTGACAACTTCAGTTCTTTTCTTATTATTTTTAAAACATCTTCACCGTTTAACTTTCCAGGAAGATTAATATCGAGTAAAAGAATATCAAACTTTTTTTGTTTTAATAATTCAAGCCCACTTTCACCTGTATCTGCAATTTCTACATCGTAAAATGACCTCAAATAAACTTTGTATATTAATTGTGTCTCAACATTGTCTTCAATTATAAGAACTTTTTTCTTTTCTGAATTAACTGTTGTAATCAAAAATGGAATAATCATTTGATAAAACTTAAATTGGAAAAAACTAAACTTGTTCTTTAGTACTTGGAAAATCAGTACCAATAACTTTATCCCAAAAAGGCGAACTTACTCCAAAGCCTTTGGTTTCGTCTTGGTAATGGTGCCTCATGTGGTGTTTTTTAAGTGCAAGCCAAAAACTATTATGAAAATTAAAATGATGGATTGCATAATGAGTAATATCATAAAATAAATAACCCACCAAAAAGCCTACAAAAAAAGGCGCTACTAATTTAATACCAAATATTGAATAAAAAATGTAATAAAATAAAATTGCCAGAGGAATACTTACTGAAGGCGGCATAACCAGTCTACGTGAATCATTTGGATAATCATGATGTACACCGTGAAAAATAAAATGAATTCTTTTACCGAAATCTGAGTTTGGCTGATAATGGAAAATAAATCTATGTAATGAATATTCAGTAAGTGACCAGATTATGATGCCCAGAATAAAAAAATAAATAATATTAAATATAGAAATATGGAATACCTCAATCGCCCTAAATAAAAAGTACAAAATTACAGGTATATAAATTATTAAAGGCACAGAGGGATGAACTCTTGAAAGTGATTCCATAAAATCACTCTTAAACATCCTGGCTGTTTCGTCTTTATTAGATACATAATTTTTTGACATTTTTTTATCCATTTGTATTACTTATTCAAAAGTAAATTTAATAATTTTTTCTTAATTACAATCTATTTTATGTAACATGCATCAAGTACCAATTTTTACTTAAATAATTTTTTATCAAAGTTGTAAAATTAAATCTCATATTGGTTTTTTTATTATCAGCTGAATATTAATGAGACATTGCATTAAAATATAAAAATTTGCCGAAGTCAATTGCTTACTTAAAATGCTTTTTAAACTAAAAATTCTTATCGAAATAAATTGTTTATTTTAGCATGATTAAGAAGTTTATTTTCTTTTTTTACCAAAGCAATTGTTAAAAGGAATAATTCTAAAAGAAATTAACAATAAATTTATTTTGCTGGTATAATTTTGGATAAAATTATATAGATTAAGGACATTCTGCCAGAAGTCTTTTCAATTTATTATTATAAGAGTCAAGTGAACGTAATAAAAGGAAATTAATTTAATAGCAAATTTATAAATTATAAGACACTCATAATTTTTAAAATTATTCTAAAAGGAATATATCAAGAATTGCTCAAGCTAATTAAAAATTCATTTGAAAAATTTTCAGAAAGAAACGCGGTAAATATTAATGGCACTTATTATACTTATTTTGAATTTTCTAAGTTTATATCAAAGGTAAGGGCTTACATAGATTCAAATTGTTCATCATCGGAAAAGTTAGTTGGAATAATAGCAAGAGAATCTACCGATATTGAAACTTACTCATCAATTTACGGTGCACTATTCGCGGGGAAAGGATATGTACCAATTAATCCGGCGAATCCTTTAGAAAGAAATTCATCTATTATCTTTCAAAGTGAGATTAAAACTATTTTCTGTAAAAATAGAGATGAAAAAGTCGAATCAATTTCAAAGGTAACAAACGCAAAAATTGTTTATTTAGATGAGTTGAAGGATGAACCGATAAATTTAACTCTGCCTGTTGTTGACGATAATGAAGTTGCTTATGTTCTTTTTACCTCCGGAAGCACAGGCATTCCAAAAGGAGTTCCCATTACCAGAAAAAATTTAAGTTCTTTTGTAGAAGCTTTTCTTGCTCTTGATTATAAAGTTGATGAAAATGACCGCTTCCTTCAAATGTTTGAACTTACTTTTGATTTTTCTGTTGTTTGCTATACCGTACCTTTATGTATTGGAGCATGTTTTTATACAGTTCCGGCGGAGGGAGTTAAATTTGCTAACGTTTATATGGTTATGGAAGAGAATGAAATTACTTTCGCATGTTTGGTGCCGTCGGTTCTTTCATATTTAAAACCTTATTTTGCAGAAATTCGACTTGAAAAAATAAAATATTCTTTATTTTGCGGTGAAACTCTTTATCAGGATATTGCAAAATTATGGTCGGCTTGTATACCTAATGGAACGATAATAAATGCATACGGACCAACGGAAGCCACAGTATTTTGTTTGACTTTCGATTGGAATAAATTCGGCTCTGATAAAAAAACTTTTAACGGAGGAGTTTGTATTGGAAAACCAATGAAAAATATAAAAGCAATAATAGTTGACGAAAACTTAATTCCAATTCCAAAGAATTCATTAAAAAAAGGTGAGCTCTGCTTATGCGGCTCGCAGCTAACTCCTGGCTATTGGAAAAATCCTGAGAAAAATAATGAGGCTTTTTTCAAAATAAATTTGGATGGAATAGAAGAAATCTATTATCGCACTGGAGACCTTGCTTTTATTGATGAAGATGGTGACTTTATGTTTGCAGGAAGAATCGATAGCCAAATAAAAATTCAAGGTTTCCGAATTGAGCTTGGTGAAATTGAACATTTTGCCCGTGAGTGCGCCTCTAACAATAATGTTGCAGCTATTGCTTACCAGAATAGTCTTGGTACAATGAATATTCACCTCTTCGTTGAGAATTACGAAGGTAGTTTAAGCAAAATTATAAATTATCTAAAAACTAAAGTGCCAGAATATATGATTCCATCTGGCGTTTCTTCTCTGCCATTCTTCCCGCTTAATGCAAATGGCAAAACAGATCGTAAAGAATTGTTAAAGATTATTCAAAATCAGAATAATCGTCATTAAAAAAATATGTCTAAAAATTTTAGGATTTATAATGCTCAAAAATCTTGTTGAATGCTTTAATAATTTTCCCGATAAAAAAGCTTTTTGTATAAATAATATTTTCTTTACTTACTCAGATTTTGCCCAAAGAATTTCGGATATCCGAAAATTCATTGATGAAAACATAAATGGTAATGTAAAAAACGTAGGTATTGCAACATTCGATGAGTTTGATACTTATTCTTCAATCTTTGCAGCAATGTTTGCTGGTGTTGCCTTTGTTCCGATTGATGTTTCACATCCAATTGAAAGAATTAAGAGTATAATAGAAATTGCGGATGTTCAATACATGTTGACATGTAAAGTTGACGAAAATGTAAAAACTTTAATTGACCAGATTCCTTCTTTGAAGATTATCAAGGTACAAAACCTTTCAAGTTCAAAATTAAATTTATCCCTTCCAAATGTTGAAGATAAAGATACGGCATATATTCTTTTTACTTCTGGCAGCACTGGAATTCCCAAAGGCGTTCCTTTGACAAAAAAGAATATTGAATCCTTTATCGATGCTTTCTTTGCAATTGGATACAACATTGATGAAAACGACAGATGCCTTCAATCTTCGGACCTAACTTTCGATCTTTCTACTATGTCTTACATGATTCCACTTTCAAAAGGTGCTTGTGTTTACACCGTTCCTTCGGGTGGAATAAAATATGCTAACATTTATAATGTTCTTGAAGAGCATGAAATAACTATTGCATTGATGGTTCCATCTGTACTGAATTACTTAAAACCCTTTTTTAATGAAATTCGTCTTGAAAAAATGCGTTATTCAATGTTTTGCGGCGAAGCTTTATATGCTGACGTTCTTAGCGAATGGTCAAAGTGCGTTCCTAATGCTTTAATCCAAAACGTATATGGACCAACTGAGGCAACAAACTTTTGTTTAACATACAATTGGCAAAAAGAAGAAACGAAGAACAAAATTTTTAACGGTATAGTTTCTATTGGAAAACCGATGAAAAATATGGAAGCAATTGTGGTTGACGATTTTAATAATCCTTTGCCAAAAGGTGAAAAAGGAGAACTATGTCTTACCGGATTTCAATTGACAAATGGATATTTAAAAAATCCCGGGAAAAATAAATCTGCTTTTTTTACACTAAAAGGAAATGGTTCACAAAAAGTTTTTTATAAAACGGGAGATATAGTCTTTCTCGATGAAGATAATGATTTTATGTTCTGCGGGAGAAAAGATTATCAGATAAAAATACATGGATATAGAATTGAACTTGGAGAAATAGAACATCACGCACGTGAAATTCTTGATAACTTAAATGTTGTAGCTGTTGCATATCAAAATAAAATTGGTATTACAAAAATTCATCTTTTTGTGGAAAAGTTTTCGGGCAGTATTCAGAACCTGAATGAGAATCTTAAAAAAAGGCTACCCGAATATATGCTACCAGCTGGAATTAGTTCAATCGATGCTTTCCCGCTTAATGTTAATGGGAAAATTGATAGAAAAACTTTGGCAAAATTATTAGAAGAAGAAAATGTTCTTTTATAATTTTGGTCGGTAATAATTTTATGGAGAATAAATGATTGAAAATGTCAGCATAAGACAAGCTATATTAGATGATATACCTTTTATAATTGAAGCAATCTGCGAATCTGAAAAAAGCAGTTCGGAAATTATAAGCTCCTGCAAAGTATTTAAATTCACTGAAGAAAAGTTCAGAGAAATCTTAAAAGAAATTCTTGCACAGAACATTGAACATTACGATTATTATTTATCCGGCTTCCTTGTTGCCGAGCTGGATGGAAAGCCAATAGGAGCTCTTGGCTCATGGCTTGAGGGAGCTGATAACACTGTCAGCGGAATTCTTAAAGCAACTTCCCTTTTCCCCTATTTGGATAAATCTTCTATAAAATCAATTAGCGCTAATACTAAAATTGTAAAGGGACTTTCTTTTAACCGCGAAAAGGGAACTCTTCAGCTTGAACACGGTTTTGTAGTTGAAAATTTCCGTAGACAAGGTGTTTTCTCAAAATTACTTGCCGAAAATATAAAAAGAAATTATGCTAAATATGGAGGATTTGAAAAAGTTCAGGGAATTTTATTTAAAGACAATTTCAAATCTTTTTATGCTCACTTAAAGTTCGGTTATGTGGTAGCTGAAGAAAAAATAGTTGATGACCCAGAAATTTTTAAATTTTTCCCCTTCAACAAAAAAGTCCTAATGGAATTTTATAAAGATAAAATTGTTAATTTGGTTAAGTAATTTTTCTAAAAAAAGAATGGACTATAAATGTTTAGTAACACAGATAAATTAAAAAAAGTATTTGCCGAAGCATTGGATTTGGATTTCGAAACAATTAGCGATGAGCTAAGTTACGGGTCCAAAAACTGGGACTCGATTGCGCACCTGGCATTGGTTGCTTCAATTGAGAATGAATTCGATATTATGCTTGCTTCTGACGATGTTATTGATATGAGCAGTTTTAAAAAAGCTAAGGAGATTCTTAGAAAATATGACATCAAATTTGAATCTTGAAGGGAAAGTTGCTTTCATTACTGGTTCTACTAAAGGTATAGGCTGGGCTTGCGCCAAAACCCTTACAAAATTCGGCGCAAAAGTTATTCTAAACGGCATCGAAAGTCAAAGTTTGGTAGACCAAAGACGCGAAGAAATTAAAAATGAGTTCAACGTTGAAGTGGATGGTTTCTGTTTTGACGTTAGCGAATTTGATGCCGTGCAAACTTGCTACAACCAAATATTCAAGAAGTTTAAAAGATTGGATATTCTCGTAAACAATGCGGGCACCCTTGCTGATAATCTGGTAGGCATGATAAAGAAAGATGATGTTTCTACAACTTTCGGCACTAATGTCAACGGAATAATTTATAATCTCCAATTTGCTGCAAGACTAATGCAAAGAAATAACTCTGGTTCAATAATAAATATTTCTTCACTGGTGGGGCGTGTTGGAAATGAAGGACAAGTTGTATATGGCGGAAGCAAGGCTGCTGTAATCGGAATAACATTATCAGCAGCAAGAGAGTTGGCATCAAAAAATATTAGAGTAAATGCTATTGCTCCAGGATTTATTGATACAGACTTCACTCGCCAATTACCGCCACATATTTACCAACAAAGGCTCAATTCTATTAAAATGAAAAGAATCGGTAAACCAGAAGATGTTGCTAATGCTGTTTTGTTTTTAGCCTCAGATCTTTCAGAATATATAACCGGACAAGTTATCGGCGTTGACGGCGGAATGATTATGTAATGTTTTGGCAATTAGAAAATATTAACCCAAATAATATTGCTTTAATCGATGATGTTTCAGAAGAAACTATAACTTTTGAAACTTTAAAAGAAAGGTGCGACCGGCTTAGCAATAAGTTTTACTCTACCAAAAAAAAATTAATTTTTTTATTCTGCGATAATTCTATACTTAGCATTACATCTTACCTTGCAGCTTTACGATCAAGGCAAGCAATTTTATTGCTTAATACTAAGATGGATCGAGAGTTAAGAGATAGCCTAATTAAAATTTATAAACCAGAAATTATTTTAAGCACAGAATCTTTCAATATAGAGTTAACCGGGTACAAATTAATATCCCTTGAAGATAAATTATTTTTTTATCAAAGTAATGAATCAGAAAATAATCCTATCCATCCGGAACTTGCCCTTCTTCTTTCAACTTCTGGAACAACAGGTAGTCCAAAACTTGTTAGACTTTCTTATAAAAATATTTCTGCTAACGCCTCTTCCATTTCAGAATATCTAAAAATTAAAGAAGATGAAAAACCAATTACCAGCCTGCCGATTAATTATTCTTACGGATTGTCTGTTATAAATAGCCATTTATTAAACGGTGCTTCAATTGTTTGTTCAAACAAATCTATGCTGATGAGAGAATTTTGGAATATTTTTAATAAAAACAAATGCACTTCCTTTGCTGGCGTACCATATAATTATCAAATGCTTCAGCGCTTAAAGTTTGACAAGATGGAAATCCCTTCTCTTAAAACGATGACACAGGCTGGTGGAAGATTAAGTGAAGAGTTCGTTAAATATTTTTACGATGTGGCAATCAAAAGGCATATCAATTTTTTTGTTATGTACGGACAAACCGAGGCAACTGCAAGAATATCTTATGTCCCATTTGAAAAGCTTATTGATAAAATTGGTTCCATCGGAATTTCTGTACCAAAAGGCGAAATAAAAATATTCCATGAAGATAAAGAAATAACTTCACCTGGCATAGAAGGCGAGTTAGTTTATTTCGGCCCCAATGTTATGATGGGCTATGCTGAATCGAGAGCTGACTTAATGAAAGATGACGAGCTTAAAGGAATATTACACACCGGCGACCTTGCTTGTAAAGATAAAGACGGATTTTACTATATTACCGGTAGACTAAAACGATTTATTAAGCTTTTTGGTTTACGAGTAAATTTGGATGAAGTTGAAAAGATGATCGAAAATCATTTTTCATTTCCTGCTGCATGTTATGGAACTGACGACACTATGAAAATATTAATCCAAACTAATGAGCAAGCCTCAGCAGAATTGGTCAAACGGTATGTAGTTGAAATTTACAAGTTGCATCATTCTGTTTTACAAGTTAAATGCGTCCAGACTATTCCGGTTACCACATCAGGCAAACGTGATTATAAAAAAATTCAAAGTATGGTAGTTTAATGAACGCTGTTGAGCAACTTTTTTTTCTCTCTCAATATTCTATTGATAATGAAACAAAGCTTCAGCTTATCGTTGAAGAACTTGATACACTAACAAAGTTTCACCGTCAAAAATGTAGCATTTACAAAAATATTTTGGATAATCTTCAAATAAACTTAACTAATAAAATCAATTCAATTGAAGAAATACCATTTATTCCTGTAAGGTTATTCAAAACTCACGACTTAAAAAGCATTCAGGATAAAGATGTGCTAAAAGTGCTTACTTCAAGTGGAACAACAGGTCAACAAGTTTCAAAAATTTCACTTGACAGAGAAACGTCCTTATTACAAGTTAAGGCTCTTGCTTCAATTATTATTTCTTACATCGGTCATCAAAGGCTTCCAATGATTATCATTGATACCGATGCGACAATAAAAAACAGATCTTCATTAAGTGCACGTGGCGCCGGACTTGTTGGCTTATCAAACTTTGGAAGAGACCATTTGTTTGTTCTTAATGAAAATATGGAATTAAAAATTGATGCTCTTAAAGAATTCCTTGCTAAACATAAATATGAATCAATTTTGATTTTTGGTTTTACTTTTATGGTGTGGCAATATTTTTTTACTAAATTAAAAGATGCTGGAATAAAAATCGATTTAAGCAATGGTATTCTTATTCATAGCGGTGGCTGGAAAAAACTTATTGAGCAGTCAGTTTCAAATGAAGTATTTAAATCTTATCTACTAAATCAATTCGGTTTAAAAAAAATTTATAACTTTTATGGAATGGTTGAACAGATTGGCAGCATTTACATGGAATGTGAAGAGGGACATCTTCATACGCCGAATTTTGCCGAAATATTAATAAGAGATTTTAATAATTGGGGTGTTTTGCCATTTGGAGAAATTGGAATTATTCAAACTTTAAGTGTTTTACCCAAAAGCTATCCTGGGCATTCTCTTCTTACTGAAGACCTCGGCAGAATAATAGGAATTGATGATTGTCCTTGTGGCAGAAAAGGAACTTATTTTCATGTTGAAGGAAGAGTTCCAAAAGCTGAATTACGAGGCTGCAGCGACACTCATGCCGTTTCTATTTTGAACTCTATAAACGAATCTTAATTTATGAATGTTACTTTATTTGCACCTGTTTATAAAAGCTCACAAAAAATTGAAAAAATTTTAAGTACTGATTTTATTTCGCGAGCTTCTCTTTCAATATTTGACGACTTAAGTATAAATTTTTTATCTACTCTTTCAAAAAAAATTTTAGAGACTAATGGAATTAAAAATTATCCTGAGCTCGTTGCACTTGCTTATTGGCTCAGAAAAGCAAATCTTTCTTCAATTATAAATTCATTCAAAAACAAAATTGAAGATTGCGAAATTATTACCCCTCGTGGATTAGCATTCCACATTGCTCCAGCTAATGTTGACAGTATTTTTCTTTACTCTTGGGCATTATCTCTTCTCATTGGTAATTTAAATGTTGTTAGGATAAGCCATAAGATTAATGAACAACTAAGTCTCTTATTAAAAATTCTCCAAGAAATTTTCCAAGACGATAAATGGTTACCAATAGCAGAAAGGAATATAATAATTACTTATCCTAAAGATGAGAAGATAAATACTTTTATTTCGGAAAAATCCGATGTAAGAATTTTATGGGGTGGTGATGAAACAATTAAAAGTATAAGAACTCTTCCGACAAAGTCTGCAACAAAAGATATTCTTTTTGCGGATAAATTTTCTTATACTGTTGTCAATTCAAAAAAATATTTTTCTTTAAGTGATGTTGAAAAAGCAAAAGTAGCTAAAGCCTTCTACAACGATTCATATTGGTTCGAACAAATGGCTTGTTCTTCCCCACGTTTTGTAATATTTATTGGCGATGAAGATGAATGCAAAGCTTCGAGTGAAATATTTTGGAAATTTCTTGAGGAAGAGCTTCATAAAAAATCGATAATTGATAGCCTCGACATTGCAATGGAAAAATTAGTTTACGAGTTTGAATCAATCTCCCAAACTACTTTGAGGCAAAAAGCAGAGCTTCCAAAAAGCGTAAAGCCTGCCGTGTTAAAAGTAAAAATAGAAGAATTAACAAAATTTCGCGAAACATGTGGGGGCGGTTTTTTCTTTGAGTGCTTTGTGAATAATTTAAATTTTCTTTCTAAATACGTTAGCTATAAAGATCAAACGCTTACTTATTACGGCTTTTCAAAAGAAGAATTAAAAGACTTTGCCTTGAGGGTAAACGGTGCTGGTATTGATAGAATTGTACCAATTGGACAAGCCTTAAACTTTTCACCAATCTGGGATGGATATTCACTTTTCTATGAATTAAGCAAGCATGTAAGTATAATTATCTAACTAAAAATGATTTTAATTGAAATTCATTCATACTTCCCCGAATGGGTGCATCTTAATTTTCAGTTGAGTCCAACAATTAAAAATTGTTACCTAAAAATACTCTTCAATATTTTGATTGCTCTAAAGTTGCATTAAAATTTTTTAATTGTTCTTTTGCAGTGGTATAACCAACGTCAATTAATTCTTTGGCTCTTCCAAACTCAAATACTTTGAACTTGCCAGTATCTGGTTCAATAAGGATATCCGGTTTCGCTATTTGCATAGTTAAATCACTTATTTGGGCTTGCACAATTATGAACATTTGATAAAGCACGCTCCAAAATTTTGGTTCAGGAGTTTTATCATTTTCATTACTATTTAAAGATTCAATAGGATGTTTGATAAAATATTGCACCTTTTCGTTTAACGATAAGTTACTTACTTCATTTTCTGTTTTTGAAATTTGTTCTTCGTAATTTTGTCTTATTACAAAATTTCCAAATCTCCTAAGATTAACAGCAATAATTTTTTCTATTCCTTTTTTCTTTACAATATCAACAGGAGTAGGGTTAACCAGCCCTCCATCAACAAGTTTGTATTTACCGATTGTTACTGGTGAAAATATTACTGGTATAGAAATACTAGCTCTGATTGCAGTAAGTAAATTTCCTTTTTCCAGCACAACAGCTTTACCGGTTTGGATGTCGGTAGCAACAGCCGAAAAAGGTATTATAAGATCGTCAAAGGTTTTATCTCCAAACCAAGTTCTTAAAAGTTCTAATAAATATTTTGTATTTACCAAAGACGATAATGAAAGAGAAGGTGAAAAAATTTTAGCCATCAGTTTCCAGTTTGTTTGCAGAGCAAAATTTTCGATTTCTTCAACTGACATTCCGACTGCATAGGCTCCACCAATTAAAGCTCCAATACTGCTTCCGGAGATATAATCTATTTTTATTCCGTGTTCTTCAATTGCTTTTAAAACACCAATATGCGTTAATCCGCGAGCAGCGCCGCTGCCGAGTACTAACCCTACTTTTTTATTTTTCATTAAATTTTATCTTCCTGTATTCTGCAAATAAATTGTTTTCTTTACAATATAATTTGCCTTAGCATCTGTCAATTGGTCTTGGGTTTGTTGCAACAAAGCTTGTGCTTCAAGCAAATCAGACAAAGTAGTTAACCCGTTTTTATAACTATCTTCATTTAATTTTAAATTTTCTTCGGCTTGTATTTTTGATTCTTTGCATAATAAATATTGTTTGTAAGCGTCATTCAAATCTTGCCAATCTTTTTCAATTTGCAAAAGAAGTAATTCGGAATTATCCTTAAAATTATTTTCAGCAATTTCCTCTTTTACACTTCTTTGCTGAAGTTCGTGCGAGCCGCCCCACCATCCAGATATTGGAACTGACACCGTTCCGTAAACCATTCCGAGCATTCTTTCTTTGTTTTCGTCAAATTTCATATATATTTCGTTTAAACCAATTGCAGCTTGCGGAAGATATTCACCAAGTTTCATTTTAGTTTGAAATTTTTCTGCTTCAACAGATTTTTCTAGCAAAGAATATTCGATGCGCTTTTTCAAAGCTTCTTTTTTATCTACATAATAATTTTGCGGTAAATCTTGAATTTTAAGTTCATCAATAAATTTTAATGAAGAATCATAAGGAATACCGATATACTGGCAAAAAGCCATTGTCGCAAGTTTCTTTCCATTTTCTAACTTGGATTTGTTCAAAAGGATTTCACTCAATTTTAATTTGACTTTTAAGACATCATTTTTCATAGCAAGACCAGACTTCAATGCATCTTGAACTTGAAATAAAAGTCTGTTTAATAATTTTTCATATTGTTCTATTGTTTTTGATTTTTCTTCAAGTGAAACTATTGACCAATATTGTTCTTCAGTTTTTAAAAGTATTTCATTTTCTGTCAATTTTTCTTTGTACTTTGATACTTCTTCACCTAAAGAAGCAAGTTTATTTCCATAAATTATTCTTCCACCGGTAAAGATAGGTTGAATTGCATTAATATAGCCGATGGTTCCTTTTTTCAGGATACTTATTGTAGAACTTGGAAAGTAAGCGAATTGAGTTGGATTTTGAAGATTAACTGGATTCCCATCATAAACTGGCAAGTTTCCACCTTGCATATCTATATCGAACAAACCCTTTTCAGCACTCCATTTAAACCCGCCAGCACTTATGTTTGGGAAATAATTAGTAAAAGCAGACTTTCTAATCTGACGCGAAGCTTCAATTTCTAATTTGCTGTTTTTACTTTTTGCATTGTTCTGCAATGCGAGTTGTTTGCTTTCTTCGAGCGTTAAAACTCTTTGAGCAAAAATTTGGCTTAGACTAAATACGGTTATAAATAGAATATAAAAATTTATTTTTTTCATAATACTTCCTCCTCTGCAAGTTTTTCAAAATCTTTTTCATGAAAAAGATAATAGAGCGTAGGTAATAACAGAAGCGACAGTATCATTCCGAAAATTAATCCGAAACAAATTACAGAACCAAGTGGACCCCATAAAGGTGAACGACTTGAAATCATAGGAATTACTCCAACAGCCGCTGCCGCAGATGTTAAAAATATTGGACGCATTCTTCTTTTGGCTGCAGCAATTGCTGCTTCTTCAAGAGAATGCCCGTGTTCTCTGCGAAGTGTTTCGGCATAGGAAACATAAATGATTCCGTTCCGGACTATTATTCCCATCAAGCTGATAATTCCCATTAGTGCTGTAACTCCAAAAGGATAACCAGTTATTTTTATTCCTAAAGCAGCACCAAAAATACTAAGAGGCAAAGTAGACATTATGAGAAGTGAAGTTTTCATCGTTCTAAAGTGAAACAATAAAATTAAAAATATGATTGCAACGGTAATAGCCATAGCAAAATAAATTGGGGTTACTTCTTCAAGGCTGGTTTCATAATCTCCGCCATAACTTACCGACACGCCAGATGGTAATTTTAATCCATCAATAAGTGGTTTGGCAATGTTAAAAACCTTTGAAGCATAAATTCCTCTGTCAACATCAACATAAACAGTAATTGTGCGAATTCCATTGCGCCTAGCGATTTCTCCCTCCGTCCACCCTGGTACAGCATTTGCCAATTGTCTTACCTGCACCGATGAAACCAAAAAAGGTGAGGTTACATATTGATTCATAATATCATCAACATTCGTTTTTATTTTTTTATCAACCTTTAAGTTTACGTTTACCGGATAATCACCTTCCCAAATTGTAGAAACCGGAAATCCTTTTGTCCCTACCAAAAGAGAATAATCTAATATTTGTTTTGAATAGCCCAGCCGGCTTGCTTCATCTTGTTTTAAATTTAAGTTTAGGGCTTGTAAAGGCTGATCAAAATCAGTTCTGACCCATTCAGCGCCTTTTATTCCACGCATAATATTAGAAACTTTTTCAGCAATTTGTTTGATAGAACTGATGCTATCCCCAGAGATACGAATTTCAATTGGCGACTTTGTAGTTGTCATTTCAAGTTGTTTCCAACGTATATGAACATTAGGATCTGAGTTGCTAAATTTTTTACTATATTCATCAAGTATTTCATTGGTTGCTTCACTCGATTCTGTTATTACCAACATCTGTCCGTAATTTTTTGCCGGAAAATTTGGGGCGTACAATGCGTTAAATCTTGGCGAACTGGTTCCGACAAAAGAGGCTACTTCTTTAACCCTTTTATCTTTGATAAGCTTTTCTTCCACTTTATTCATAGCCATGCTGGTCTGCAGTAAAGAACTACCAGTTGGCAGATAAAATTCAACTGCAAATTGATTTCTTTCGAAAGGCGGAAACATTTGCATCGGAGTAATAAATAAAATTAATAATCCCAGCAAAAAAGATATAATACCGACAACTACAACTGTCTTTTTTTTCTTGAAGGATTTTTCTAAGATTTTATCATAAAAGGATTGTAACCAAATTAAAAATTTACCTTTTTTGCCTTTGTTGTATTCTCCTTTTATCCCATGTTTAATAAATATATAACTTAATAAAGGAACCAAGAATACAGAGACAAGCAGTGAAACTAACAACGCATAACTTACTGTAAAAGGTAACGATCTAACAAAATCACCGGCAACACCTGTCATTACAAATAACAATGGTAAAAAAGAAAAAATAAGAATTAGTGTAGCGGAAATAACGGAACCGAAAAGGTCAGTCACACTTTGCGAAGCTGCTTCGTACGGTGTAACTCCATTATCAAGTTTTTCGACGTAATTATCAACAATTATTATTGCATTATCCACAACCATTCCAAGAACAATTATTAATCCTGCTAAAGAAACAGTTTGCAAATCCATTCCTGCCACCCACATAATACCGAGTGTAATAAAAATTGAAATTGGAATAGTAGAAGCAGCAACCAAGGCAACCCTTTTAGGCAATAAAAGTACAGTTACAAGAATTACCGCAATTATAGCAATTGCGAATTCTTTTAGGAATTCATAAATTGATTTAGAAACAAATTCTGGCATGTCAGAAATTACGCCAACATGAATATCTGCGGGAACCTGATTGCTGAAACTTTTTATTATTTTTTTTACTTCGTCACCATATTGTACAATATTGTTACCCGGAACCATTTCAAGAGAAACGATTAAACATTTCTTGCCATTAAGCAGAATGTAAGAATCAGGATCAGCATATTCTTTAACGACCTTTGCAATATCTTTAATTCGAACGACATTACCAGTAGGATCGGAATAGACAATTTGGTTTGCAATATCACTCTCCGAACTATAGTCTGTATTTACGTGAATTGGTCTTATAAATTTCCCATTATCAATCTCACCCGCATAGTCTACCAAGCCTTGCGGTTTCAGAGCAGCGAAAACTGTAAGTGGTTTGATGCCGTAGTTTGTAAGTTTTGCATCGTCTATATATATATTTATTTCTTCATGCTGCATTCCAAAAAGTTTAACTCTTGAAGTTGCAGAAATTTTTCTAGCCTCATCTTCAAATTTCTCAGCATATTTTTCAAGTTCCCTATACGTTTTGGTTTGTGATTCAACAGCCAATAATACAGCAGAGGTATTTCCAAAATCATCATCAGCAGTTAAAGACATTACTCCCGAAGGAAGTTGCGATTTAAAATCATTAAGCCCAAGCCTAAGTTTTGCCCAGAATGCCTTAGGGTCATTAACTGATTTCCGAACTTCTACATAAATAACCATAACGTTTTCTTTAGAAACTGAATGTGTTTTCTTTTTATCAACTTCTTCATACTGGAACAAATAATTTTCAACCTTTTTTGTTAGCTGTTCCTCTACTTGCTGAGATGAAGCACCTGGATATATTCCAATTATTAAGCCCTGTCTAATTTTGAATTCTGGAAATTCGTCACGAGGCATTTGGGTAAGTGCAATTATTCCAAACAATACAAAAAGAAAAGTTGTTACTATTATTAGCTGTTTATAACAAAGAATTATTTCTAATAATGTTCGCTTATTTTTCATAATTATCATTCCAGCATTTATTGATTGGAAATATGTACTAATGCATTGTTACAAAGTTTTTGTTGACCGGCAACAATAACTACATCTCCATCTTTTAATCCATCTGTAATTTCTATACCATTAGATAAGAGCTTTCCAGTCTTAACATATTTTCTTATAGCTCTATTGTTCTGCACAAGGTACACGAAGTTTCTTCCCTGCTCATCAACAAGAACTGCCCTGCTTGGAGCGAACAATCCTTTTTCTTTTTCATTTTTATTTATCACAACTTTACAAATCATACCAGGTTTTATTTGCCAATTCTTATTTAAGATTCCAATTTTGATTTTATAAGTATGTGCGATAGGGTCAGCCATTACACCAATCTCTTCAACCGTTCCAATAAATTCTTTGTAGTTTAGCGCCCCAATTGTTATTTGGGCTTTATCACCTATTTTAATTGAGGATATTTCACTCTCCGAAACTGGAACTTTTGCAAACACTTTTCCAATTTTCACAATATCTATAGAAGTAACATTAGGCATTGCGCTCATCCCTGGGTCAATGTTTCGTTTTCCAACAATACCATCAACGGGGGAATAAAGTTTGCAATCATCAAGATTTTTTTTTGCAATTGCTACTGCAGATTTTGCTTGTTGAAGGCTGGTCTCGACTTCAATTAATTTTATTTCGGGCAGATTACCGTTTTTGTACATCGGTAATAATCTACTATAAGCGTCTTCAGCTTGTTTTTGAGATGCTAACGACATTTCATAAGCATTTTTATATGTCTCATTATCCAGCACGGCAAGCAACTGCCCCTTCTTTACAAAATCACCTTCTGAAACGAGAACACGTTCAACATTTCCTACAACCGGAAAAGTAAGTGGAATGGATTCAGATTCTTCAATTGTACCGCTGTAAGCTAAGGCTTCACTTTCATTTGAATTTCTTAATTGTTCAGCTTCTACTTCAATAATTGTTTCGTCAAGTGGTTTTTCAGATTTATCGTTCGAGCATCCGTAAATAAAATAACTGGCTAAAATGATAAAAAAATATATTAAGACTTTGTTCATTTTCATTTTAAATTCCTTATCGATTATTAGACATAAATTGTATTTTGGTCGAAACTTAGTAAAAAATTTTTATATTCCTTCAGAAATCATTCGCGTAACAATTTCAATTTTTTCATCATCGTCATTATCCAGAAACAAATAAAGTTCGAGCCCACGTAAAACACCAACAATTACACTTGCTGCTTTGTTTAAGTCAGCTTCATTTAAAAAATTAAATTCATTTGAAGTTAAACCTTCATTAAGAATCTCTTTGATTATTTGCTCTTCCTGGTAATCTAAATTTTTTCGGAGTTTATCAATTAATTTTTTATTACCCTTTATTTCACCCTTTACCAAAGGATAAAGGCTAATAGTATTTTTTATTTCATTTAATGAGGTCGAGATATATTTTTTTAATTTACCTTTTGCTGAGCTTACTAAATTAATTGCATTTTTTGATTTATAAAGGATATTGTTTATTTCAGCTTTTGCTAACAATTCAAAGATTTCTTCTTTACTTTTAAAATAATAATAAAGAGTGCTCTTCCCTTTGCCAGCTTCTTTAGCAATATCTTCCATTGTGGTTTTTTTTAGTCCCCATTTTTGGAAAACACGTTTTGCTGCTTCCAGAATAGTGTTTTTTACTTCTTCGTCTTTACTTAAAATAGGCATTTTTATTAGATGTTTTTCGTTTTCGGGTCGAAAAATATATATTAAACTTCATTTATCCAAATAAGCTAAATAAAATAGATGAAAGATTTTTTGGGAGTTTTAATGTTTTTAAAAAGAGAGAAAAAATAAATACTTCTTGGTTTTGGTGAGCTTGCAATCCAAGTATTCGTTATGGAGCTTGGCTTTTATTTTTTAAGATAATGACAACTTAAATTATGTTGAGAATTAAATTTCTACTTCATGTAATAATTCAAGAAGTTTGTAATACATAATTTATTTTTCAAAGACAATTTTTTGGATTTTAGAATCATACTTGAATTACATTAGTTTGAAAAATATCATTCATATCTTAAAGCTTCTATAGGATCAAGATTAGAAGCTTTGTATGCGGGGTAAGTTCCAAAAATTACTCCGACAAGGATACAAAGAGAAAAACCTAAAATTACCCAATCAACAGGAATAGCCATTTGTGCATTCAGATAACTTCCGGCTAAATTGCCAATACCAACACCAAGGAAAATACCAATAAAGCCACCAATTAAACAAAGTATTATAGCTTCAAAAAGGAATTGCAATAAGATATTAGATTTTTTAGCGCCAATAGCTTTTCTAATTCCAATTTCTCTGGTTCTTTCGGTCACTGAAACAAGCATAATGTTCATTATTCCAACGCCAGCAGCAATTAAAGCAATTAGTGAGACAAGCATAGCTCCAATTTTAACACCGCCGGTTATATTATTTATTTGTCCAATGAGTGAATCATTACTGTAAATATCAAAATCATTTTCTTTACCTACATCAACTTTTCTTATCGTTCTCATATATCCGATAGCCGCGTCAATTACATCATTATAATCTTCTTTACTATTTGAAGTAACGGTAATATTAACACTACTACCAGTTTTACCGTATTTATTTTGATATGTAGTAATAGGCATAAGAATATAGTTATCTCTACTTGAGCCAAAAAGTGCGGGCTGTTTTTCAAGAACACCGATTACTTGCAAGGGCATTCCATCAACTCTAATAATCTGACCGACTGGATCGACATTCGGGAAAAGTTTTGCAACAACATCCTGACCAATATCGCAAACATCATTAGAATATTGAACGTCAAAATTTCTAATATCCCTTCCCGAAGCAATGTTCCAATTGTTTGTTTTCATAGCATCACTGGTAATACCAGCGACAGAAATATTAGGATTTGTTTCTTTATTTCCGAATTTAATCACCTTTCCAAACGACCATTGCTCAGCGCCAATATATTTAGCAGAGGTAAGCATACTTTTAAGACGATAATAATCATCAAGAGTGATATCTTTTCTGTTTCTGTATTTAAGTCTTGCATTTGGACCACCGCCCATAATTGCGGGGAATTTTTGAATTTGAAATGTATTTTGCCCTAATTGAGAAAATCCGTTTTCTATAGTGTCTTGCAACATTGTCATTATGGTCATAATAACAATGATTGAAAAAATCCCGACAACTACTCCTAAAATGGTAAGCATTGTTCTTAACTTATTTCCTCGAATTGACTGCAGTGCAATTTTTGTTATCTCAGACAAATTCATTTATTCATACCTCAAAGCATCTACCGGGTCCATTTTTGCTGCGGTATAAGCAGGGGCTAAGCCCGAAACAACACCGGTAATTAATGAAACAACAATTCCAATTACAACTGCGCTATATTGCACAGAAGTAGGAATAAATTGATTTACTATAAAACTTGAAATAATTGCAAGAATAAGTCCAATTATTCCTCCTACCAAACATAAGAAGGATGATTCTAAGATAAATTGCGAAAGAATAGTTCTGCGCTTTGCTCCTATAGCCTTTCTTAAACCAATTTCTTTAGTTCGTTCCCTAACTGATACAAACATTATGTTCATAATGCCAATAGCACCAACAAACAACGAAAGCCCAGTTATGAATAAACCAGCAATTTTTATAACACCAACAATTCGGTTATAAGTATCAACCAAGCCTTCCTGTTGGTTTATGGAAAAATCATCTTCTTGATTATAAGCTAACCCTCTAACTTTTCTAAAGGCTCCTTCAGCTTCTTCTTTAGTATCTTCAAGTAAAGCAGGGCTTGCAGCTCTTACATTTATTAAAATGCTTCCGTGAGATTTATCAGTAAAATTATTAAAAATAGTAGTCAAAGGCACATAAACCTGATTATCCGGATTAAAAGGACCAAGCATAAAACTTCCTTGCTCTGAAAGAGTTCCAATAACTTTGTAAGAAATCTGTCCTATCTTAACGTAATTACCAACAGCATTGCCTCTTGGGAATAAATCATTAGCAACGGTATAACCTAGGACAACAACATTACGGGCAGCTTTACTTTCAATATCGGTATAAAATCGTCCCTGGTCAAAGGATAAATTTGTGGTTTTTATATAATCCGCATCAGAGCCGGAAATAACTACATTATCAACGGAGTTTGATTGATATTTTACAGTTTGAGTAGTACTCATAGTAGGTGCAACAGCAAGTGGCAGTTTAACCATAGATTTAAACTTTTCGTATTCTTCCATGGTAATCTTTCTGCGGTTTCTCATCTTCCACCAGTCTGTATTGGAAAACCACGCCCACTTATCAATATAAAGCACATCAGAGCCGAGAGCACTAATTCCTTTCTGAAAAGAATTATCAATTCCGTTAATAGCGGTTGTCATCAAAACCACCACCCAGATACCGATTACAATTCCAAGCATAGTAAGAGCTGAACGAATTTTATTTGCTCTTATTGCTCTGAGGGCAATCAACATGCTTTCCTTAAATTCAAAAGATAAAAGAGCTAATCTTGACATACCTTAATCCAGGTTTTTAGAATTTTTCATCAATTTATTTCTGCTCGCATTTTTGGGATATAACGGTTAACTACCTGTTGGTCTGATTCAATTAAACCATCTTTAATTCTTATTATGCGGGCAGCATGTTCTGCAATATATTCTTCGTGTGTTACAAGAATTATGGTATTACCTTTTTCATAAATATCATTAAACAATATCATAATTTCTTCGCCAGTTTTTGAATCAAGATTGCCAGTTGGTTCATCAGCTAAAATAATTGAAGGCTTTGTAACAAGAGCTCTTGCAATTGCAACCCTTTGCCTTTGACCGCCGGATAATTCATTTGGTTTGTGATGCATTCTTTCTCTTAAACCAACGTCCATCAAAGCTTGCTCTGCACGTTCACGTCTTTCAGCAGCCGGTACTCCAGCATAAATTAATGGAAGCTCGACATTATGAATTGCATCAGAGCGGGCTAATAAGTTAAACGTTTGAAAAACGAAACCTATTTCTTTGTTTCTAATTCTTGCAAGCTCATTATCATTCATTTCACTTACGTTCATGCCGGTAAATTCATATTTGCCAGAAGTAGGTGTATCCAAACATCCCAGCATATTCATTAAAGTAGATTTACCCGAACCTGATGGACCCATAATCGCAACATATTCATTCTTATCAATTTTAATTGAGATATCCCGCAATGCGTGAACTTGCTCTGTACCTACTTGATAGACCTTAGCTATATGTTCTATATTTATTATGTTCATGTTAATCCATAGAAAAATTATTACTGGTTCATTGTGAACTTATGTTTGTTATCAACTTTGATGACTGAACCATCATGCAAATCTTTAGAAATTGCTTTATAACTTCCAGTAATAACTTCTTGACCTTGTTTTAAACCACTAATTATTTGGATATAATTATCATCACTTATTCCAGTTTTTACAGGAACCGCTTTAGCTTTACCGTTTTCAGCTATAAAAACAATTTCTTGAATTTTATTAGAACTCGTTTTCTTTTTATCTGAATTGTCGTTTTGGTCAGCCTCCTGTTGTAAATTTTCCATACCGGTTCTTGCAGTTACACTTTGAATAGGCACACTTAAGACATCATGCAAAGTTTTTGTTTCTATAGTTGCACTGCAGGACATGCCTGGTCTAAATCCAGAATCAAAATCAATAAATTTCAACTTAACTTCAAAATTTACTACTTGATCTTGCGTACCAGCACCAGAAGTAATTGCACTGTTTCCGATTTGTGTAACTATGCCACGGAAGACCTTATCACCAAAAGCATCAATTTTAATTTTTGCAGTATCACCTACATGAACAAGTACAACATCATTTTCATCAACATCAACAACAGCTTGCATACTTTTTAAATCTGAAACGGTCATAACATTAGTACCCTGGCTGTAACCGCTTCCTAAAACGCGTTCGCCCAATTCTACATTTAATTGGCTAACTGTTCCAGCCATAGGAGAATGTATAGTGCACTTGCTTAATTGATCTTTTTGAACTTTTAGTGCACCTTCCATTTGTGAAATTTGAGCTAACGCAGAATTAAGCTGAGCTTCAGCAGTTAAATACGCACTTTTGGCAGCTTCAAGATCGGAATCGCTTTCAAGATTTTTTGCATGCAACTCTTTAGCACGGTTATAATCGCTGGTAACTTTATCAAGCTGAGCTTTGTTCATTGCTAAATTAGCTTTTGCAGATTTAAGCGCAGCTTCCGATTGCTCTACCTGAGCGAGATATGTATCCGATTTAATTTTTATAAGAAGTTGTCCTTTATTAACAAAATCCCCTTCTTGAACTGGCAGATCCACAATTTCGCCAGTAACCTCAGGTGTTATTTGAACTTTAAATTCAGGGTCTAAAGTACCAGTTGCCGAAACAGTTTGTGTAATAGTTCTCTTCACAACCTTTTCAGTTTGAACAGTAATAATCTCATCTCTTTTCCCTCCAATGATTGCAATTAAAATTAAAATAACAACCAAAGCACCTATGCTTGAGAAAATTATTACTTTCTTTTTTGATTTCTTTTTATTTCCATTAGCCATTGTTAAATATTCTCCTATAATGAAAACTTTTATTCATATTTTTTATAATTCAAAACACCGAGATAATACTTTAGTTGCCCATTAAGAACAATGTATTGATATTCTGAATTTACTAAATTTGTCCGCGCAGTTGTATAATTTGAATTAGCAATCAAGACATCCAATAAAGTACCAGAGCCTAACGAATATTTTTCTTGTGCAATTTTAAGATTCTCATCTGCGGCTTGAACGTTTCTTCTGTTTACTTCCAGGCTCTTCTTAGCTGCTTCAGCATTTAAATAGGTTTGCAGTAGGTTCTGTTTTATCGTCCTTGTTAAATCATCAAGATCAACTTTTTTGTTCATTGCGTTAACTTCCGCCATTTGTAAATTATTATCCACACTAAAATTTGAGAATATCGGAATGCTTAAAGTAAGACCGACAGAAAAATTTCTTGATTTATTTAAATCGCTAATTTGATTTGCATAAGTATTATAACTTAAACTATTAGTTAAGCGTGGAAAGTAACCACTTCGAGCTATTGTTATTCCGTTTTGAGCGCTTTCGTAATCAAGTATAGCACTTTTGTAGTCCGTTCTATTAGCAAGAGCTTCTTTAACCAATTCTTCTATTTTACCGTATTCAGTTCCTACATCGTTCTTTAAAATATTTTCTTCGTTTGAGGTAAGAGAATCCGAAAAAGAATAATTCTGTAGTACATCTAAACCTAAATAATAAAGAAGATTACTTTTTGAAGTTTCCAAATTATTCTTAGTCTGAATCAAATCTAACTCCGCATTGCCTTCATTTACTTGAGCCTGATAAACATCAGCCATAGTAACAGCACCAAGTTTCATTCTTTCATTAACCGTCTCAAGGTTTTGTTTATTCCAAGCCACATTGTCTTCTTTCACTTTAACAAGTTGTTGGTTATTTATAACAGTGTAATAAAGATTTATGGTTTGAAAAACTATATTCTGTTTCAAATTTTCTAATTGAAGCTTTGCTGATTCTAAATTATTCTTGCTTTGAGATAATGTAGCTATGTTAGATAAGCCGTCAAATAAATCCCACGAAGTACTTGCTCCAACTGAATAGTTCCTAGTTTGTGAAGTTGTTGGAGGCGGTGTATAAATAAAACTTCCAAAATTTATAGGAGTACCCTGCTGTTTTGAATATGACCATTGCCACGAACCGGAAGCGTTTACAGAAGGTAAAAAATTCCCCCATGCAGCTTTTACATTAGATTTTGCAGATTTCAAACTATTATTGGATTTTTCCAAGGTGGTATTTTTCTGCAATGCAATACTTATTGCTTGATCAAGTGTAAGGACTTTTTGCCCGAACGAGCTTATCGTAATTAAAAGCGAGCATAAAAGACTAAAAAATAACTTCATTACTTTTCTCCCGTATCAATTGAATGTCCATTATAAGAATCTTTTGTCAACTTTCATTTCCTAGAAAAAATTATAACAACCTCTTTCGTTCTTATTTTTTAATAGGTACTTCAAAAGAGCATTGCAAATTTTGGTACAAAAATAAGATTAAAATAATTTAATATATAAATTTAGTTATAAACGGCTTTATTATTATATAGGCGGCAAAAAATTTATTTCGTAAAAATCTTTTTAAGCTAAAAAGTACATTTCGTTACTTTTCCTTTAAATACATAGAAAAGAAACTTCCCAAAACAGTATCAAATTGGGAATAAAAATTGTATAAAATAATCAACTTACTAAATATCACAAATTTTTCCTCAACAAAACTGAATAAATATTATTCTCGTGCGATAGAGCCGAAACTTATTTTAATAATGTAACCATATCCCAGCAAGAATCGGCATTTCTTTCCCTTTTAAAAAACAATTCAAAATTAAAATTAATCTTAAACAAATTGTAAGCACAAATTCTTTTATTAAAATAATAATTTTATATATTTATGATAATATTTTTGAGAAGTAGAATTTTAGTCGACCAATCTTTTTTTATTAAAATTAAAATTTATTTCAACTTCTTTTAGGTATAAAAATTGCTTGAATTATAAAATTTAACTGAAAGTCTTCAAAAAAGCTATGAAAAATATTTTTGATATTGCAAAAATGAATATTCGTTTTGATAAAATTTTTTTAATAATATCTATTTTGATTTTATCAGTCTCTAATTCTTATAGCAGTAAAAACTCGAACGAGAAAATAAAAAACTATTCTGATAAAAGTTTACAAACAAAGGTTGATTCCTTAATGTCTTTGATGACTCTTGATGAGAAAATTGGTCAAATGGTGCAGGTGGATATAAAAGGGATAAAAGATCCAAACGAAATTTCCAAATATTCGCTGGGTTCTATTTTATGCGGTGGAGATTCTGAAATAAATGACATAACCGCAACCGGCTGGGCAAACTATTATGACATGTTGCAATCTTACGCCTTAAAATCAAGATTAAAAATCCCAATTATTTTTGGAGTTGATGCTGTTCATGGTCATAACAATGTTGAGGGTGCGGTAATTTTTCCTCACAATATAGGAATTGGCTGTACAAGAAATACAAAGTTAGCTGAACTTGAAGGCAAAGTTACTGCAGAAGAGATTGCGGGCACTGGTATGGACTGGGATTTCGCTCCTTGTATTGCAGTTGTAAGGGATATTAGATGGGGGAGAACATATGAAGGATACGGTGAGAGTCCTGAACTAGTAAGCGAAATGGGTGCTGCATTTATAAAAGGTATGCAAAATTTCCAAGATGAAGACGGCAATAATATTATTGCCTGCGCAAAACATTTTATAGGTGATGGTGGAACAAAAAATGGGAAAGATCAGGGTAACACAGTTTGCGATGAAAAGACTTTAAGGAAAATTTTTTTGCCTCCTTATAGAGAAGCTATTAAAGCTGGCGTAAAAACCATTATGGTTTCTTACAGCAGTTGGAATGGATTAAAAATGCACGAAAATAAATATTTGTTGACTGATGTTTTGAAAAATGAGCTCGGCTTTAAGGGATTTTTAATTTCTGACTGGGCAGCAATAGATCAGTTAGGCAAAAATTATAAACATGATATTGAAGAATCTATCAATGCAGGGCTTGATATGGTTATGGTCCCAAATGGTCCTGACAAAAAAAATAATTTTGTAGAATTTATTTCAGACTTAAAAGAACTAGTTAATCAAGGTAAAGTTCCTTTATCGAGAATAAATGATGCAGTAAGGAGAATCCTTACCGTTAAATTTAGCATGAATATTTTTGAACATCCATTTACAGATAGAAAATATACCAATCTGGTTGGTTCAAAAGAGCACAGAGAAATAGCACGTGAATGCGTTAGACAATCATTAGTTCTTTTAAAAAATTCAAATAATATTTTACCCCTTTCCAAAAACATTAAAAGCCTTGTTGTTGCTGGTGAAAGTGCAGATAATTTAGGCTATCAATGTGGAGGCTGGACTATAAGCTGGCAGGGCGGAAGCGGTAACATTATTAAGGGCGGTACTACTATTCTTCAAGGTATTAAAAATGCTGTCTCTCATAAAACAAATATTATTTTTTCTAAAGACGGAAAGAACATTGAAAGCGCTGATGCCGCTATAGTTGTTGTAGGAGAAAAACCTTATGCAGAAGGCAAAGGCGATCGAAAAAACTTAAATTTAGATAAAAATAGCCTCGCAATTATTAAAAGAATAAAAGGCAAAGGAATTCCTGTTATAGTTGTTTTAATATCCGGCAGACCTATGCTTATTAACGATGCATTAAAATATGCCGATGCTTTTGTTGCAGCTTGGTTACCAGGAACAGAAGGTGAAGGAGTTTCGGATGTTTTATTTGGCGACTATAAGCCCACCGGTAAACTCTCGCATTCATGGCCTAAAAGCATGAAGCAAATTCCGATTAACTTTGGTAACAAAAATTATGACCCTCTTTTCGAGTATGGTTTTGGATTAACTTATTAAAATAATAATTCAAAGTTATTTTGTGTTATTTAAATCCAAGCTCCTTACACATTCTATAATAATTTGAAGGTGCAATGCCTAACTTTTCTGCTGCGCTCGAATCGGAACTTGAAATACTTCTTACATAGGAAATATATTTTTTCCTAAATATTCTTTCGATTTCCTTTAATTGCAGCACCTGTCCGTGGTAAAGTTCTTCAAAGTTAGTCTCATCTTTAATAAGCAAATGATTTCCTAAAATCATGGGATCGCTAATATCTTTAGCCGTAATTGTACCATTACAATTTAAGATTAATCTCTGAACAATATTTCTTAATTCTCTTACATTACCAGGCCATTTATAATTTAACAGAATTTCTTTTGCTTTTTCATCAACTTTAGGCATTTCAATACCAAGGTCATTACTAAAATATTTCAGGAAGTAATCAAACAACAAAAATATATCATTACCCCTTTGTTTTAATGGGACTATATCGAGCGGAATGACATTTAGTCTATAATAAAGATCTTCTCTAAATCTATTATTATTAACTTCATTAGCAAGATTTTTATTTGTCGCTGCAATTATTCTTACGTTTACAGATAACTTATCAGTTCTACCAATTTTTTCTATTTCACCTTCTTGTAAAACTCTTAGAAGTTTTACTTGCGCAGAAAGAGGCAGCTCAGCAACTTCGTCCAAAAAAATTGTACCGTTGTTTGCTATTTCAAACAGCCCTTGCTTAGCATTGTTAGCGCCGGTAAAAGCTCCTTTTTGATAACCAAAAAGTTCACTCTCTATAAGATCGGCGGGGATACTGCCGCAATTTATTGGGACGAAATTTTCTAATCTTCTTTTACTTTGAAGATGAATATTCCATGCAACTAATTCTTTACCCGTTCCGGAAGGACCGCTTATTAAAATATTAGCATCGCTTTTTGCATACTTCTCAATATTTTCTTTAAGCTGTATCATTGGCTTGGACTCGCCAATAATCTTTTTAGATTCCAACATATTAGAAATATTTTGTTTAAGCCTTCTGTCAGATTTTAACTTATGTTTTTCAAGGTTCTTTTTTTCGTAGGCGTTAAAAATACTTAGAATAAAATCGGTGGGTTGATAAATATAATCTTCAATATTGCCGGGATATTTAGTACCATACCAGTAGGCACCAGCTTTAATTAAATTGTTAGCAAAGTTATAATCTGTAATATTTATAGTCATTTTTGTAATAACAATAATCTGGACGAAAGGATCTTTCTCTTTTATTTTAGCAATCAATTCCTCACCTTTAAGTCCGCCGGAGATTTGATAATCAAGAATTATTACATCATATTTATCCGGATTATTTGAAATTAATTCAAGAGCAGCTCTACCGTTGGAAACGGTATCAAGGACTTTTAAATTATTTTCATAATAATTTATTGTATTCTTAATTCTTTTTACATCAAAGTTTTCATCTTCGATAAGTAGAATATTTATTTGACTATTATTTGCAAGCATTGATTCCTCTTTTCAATTTTTAATTTTAATAGTAAACTTACAGCCGCCTTCTTTAAGATTTTCGGCATCCAAGCTCCAGCCACATCGCCCAACAGCCATTTGATATGCAATATAACATCCATATCCGGAGTTCACGTCCTTATTTATATTAGTAGTTCTTCCTTCTAAAAATAATTTTTTAATTCCGTCTTCATTTTCCTCTAACAATTCCTTAACGATTCCTACTCCATTATCCGAAATAGTAATTAAAGAAATGTTTTCTTCTTTAATGTATTTTGTTGAAATTGTAATATTGATTAATCTTCTATCACCGTGATCAATACTATTTTGAATAAGTGGTTCAAGAATTTCCCAGACGACAAATTCATTTACTTTAACCGGAGGAAGTGATTCATCAAGATCTAATTTAAATTCAAACATATCGTTTTTACTTGAGATACGAAGGAAGACATGTTCTAAAATAAACCGGATAACTTTATTTATGTCCGTATGAAACATTGGATTGATTATGGTATTAATTTCCTGGTCATACCATTTCATATCATAAATAATACGAGATATAAAGTTTGAATAAGTAATAACGCGTTCTTTTACATCTTCCAGATTTTGAGGGGTCAATTCCCTCACATCTTCTTTAATAAAACCCATTATCTTTTCAGCTTTATGATGGGTATGATAAATTCTTTTTGTAAACAAAGATTCTTTTTCAAATTTAATTTGTTTCTCCAAATTTTCAGCATGTTCATCGTATAATTTTTTTTGTGCCTCATTTCTTTCTTTAACTGCCTGAGAAGAAACTAAAAAAATAGCAATTAGCCCTATAAAAATTAACGCCGAATAGATAAGAGATACTTTATCAAAATTAGCGCTAATTTCATCGGTAAGAAATGTAAAATCTGGAGTAATTTTAAGATACATAACTCCAAGATATTCGCCATTAGGTACAAAAGGCACAAGAATGTTAAATGTTTTTTTGTTTACGAGAGTGCTATAAATTACCTCCGAAGTTTTAATAGTATCTCGCAAAGGCATGAAGAATTGCATGGCTTCATTATGCGTTTTGAGATTGAAATCGTATGGAGGAAGCTTTCCCTTAATATAAGCGTCTAATTTTTGTCCGCTATCTATTACATATATGTTGTGGTCTTTCAAAAGGATCAAACAAATGTCATCAACGGCTCTTTGAATAAGTTGCTGTTTAAAGATAACATTAAATGAATAAACTATTTTTTCATCTTCAAGATGTGAAATAGACTTATTCAAAAAAAGATTTTCAAACAAAAGCTCCATACTTGTCGAAGTAACAATAGCTAATCTTTCGGCAGAATATCTTTTGTACCAATCCTGAGTTTCTGCCAAAAAATCATTTAACGAAGTTTTTTGCACAAAGACTAAAACAATTTGGAAAAGAATAAGTATTGTAAAAAAGATCGTTATGTGTCTAATTTCAAATCTATACTTAGAGTATTTGGTTCTTAAATTTTTTCCAAACATGCTAAAAAAACATTATTGTAAAATTAATTTATCTGACTCAATTGCTTTAGTTGCCTTAATTAAAGCATCTTTAACCGAAATTCTATTTTCAATTGCTTCTTTAAAATAAAATGACATAATTTTAGAGTAACGAGTATAATCCGGATTAGCGGGTCTTGATACGGCTGTTTTCAAAAGTTTTTTATATTGTAAAAGCTCTGGGTATTTTTTTGTAAATATTGAATCTTCATAAACACTTTTTAGCACAGGATAAAATCCTCCTTTAGTAAAAAATGTTTCCTGTGATTTTTCACTTAATAAATATTTAACAAAGTCTACCACTTCTGGTTTTTTTTCGGAAAATTTGGAGATCATCAAATCCCATCCACCTAAAATAGAAGCTGGTTTACAATCTTTTAAATAGGGTAGCGGAGCTTTTTTTAACTCATTCTGTTTTTTCAAATCATAAGGAGCATCTTTAAAATCTTTATCAAATGTGGGCCAGCCTCTTAAGAAAATACCATCGTCTTCAATAAAATGCTGATAGCTTTGAATCTCGGTATATTGTGTTACACTGTGAGGACTGATATTATATTTGTTCACCAAATCTACAATAAGTTGCAAAGATTTTTCCGCCTGAGGGGTTTCAAAATTAAATCCCTCTTTGGAAAAATAATCCGGTTTTTGACTAAGCAGTTGCTCTATAAAAAAACATACTAAGCCTTCATAATCTACAGCAGGGAATATGAAAAAGGGATTTTTTAATCCTATTTGAGATTTTAATTTTACGAATTCATCCCAAGTCATTCCATCCTTAACTTTTTTAATTATTTTTGGACCGTCTTTTAAATTGCTTAAAATATCAGACCTATAATATAAAATGCCCTGGACCAAGTCTAGAGGTACAGCGACCAAATGATTATCATAATAACAAGAAGCAACAGCTTGAGGCAGAAGTTTATTTTTTTCATTTTGGGGGAAATATTTATCCAAAGGTTCTGCCCACTTAGCGAACCGTTGCACCCAAATAATATCAACAGCAAAAAGGTCTATGCCATCTCCTCTTCCTCTTAAAGACCTTGCCACAATTTCTTTTCTTTCATTTGTAGTAAAGTCATCATTAGGAAAATCTATTGGTATAACTTTAATTTTCCCTTTGTGTAATTCATTATACTTTTTAATTAATAATTTATGAGCATCAGTCATCCTATCAGCAAAATAAATGTTTACTACTTTTTTTTCTGAAGATTTAAAATCGATAAAACTAATAGTAAGATAAGCAATCGTAAGGACGACTAAAAAAATGAAAGCCCATGTCTGTTTAATTGTTTTGTGCATTTGTTATTATTAAGGAACCTAATTTAAATTTTATCATTTTGTAAAAGGGAGATATATAATCAAATTTAACTTTTTGTTAAACCTCGATCTTTAAAATAGTTTTAATATTCAGAACAATCAATTTTAAAATATAGCCATGATTTCCATTTTTGAATTGCAACAGCATGAGAAGAGAAAATGTAATGCTTCCAAAGAAAAGTTACATTTAATAAAAAATCATAGTTAGAAAAAGTACTCATAATTCAAGCTGCTCGATTTAGTTTTTCCCAACTAATCATTATTGATAATTTTACTAACGGACCTATTTCTCTGCTAATTTTATTAATCTTTATTCTTCGTCAAAAAAACTATGTTGAAAGGTGTTCTTCCTTGTCTTTGTCTCATTGTTTATGGCTATTAAGGTAATTAATAAACAATATTTTTTAATTTTATACTTACTTTTAACTAGTTTTTGGAAGTGCTCTAAATTAAGAACAGGGTAAGATTTAGATTTGTGAATGATATCTATATTGGTTTTGTAATGACATTGCATGCGGAATAGTTTATAATTCCCGATTTTAATATTACAAAAATCCCCCTTCGAATAAGAGGGGGATTTTTAAGAACTCTTTAGAATAAATTAGGGTACTATTTAAGCAGCAGCATTTTTTGAGTTAAGACTTTGCTGCCTGCGTTTAATTGATAAATATACACACCGCTTGCAAGGCTGCTTGCATTAAAGCTGTATTCATGAATTCCTTTTTCCATCTTCTGGTTTACAATTGTAGCAACTTTTTGACCGAGCATATTGTAAACAGAAATACTTACAAAAGTATTTTCCGGAAGCTCGAAGCGAATTGTAGTTGCAGGGTTAAACGGATTAGGATAATTACCAATTTTGTAGCTTAACGGTTGATCGAGGCTGTTTACCTCTACAACCTGAGAAAATTTATACGTACCGTCGTTATCAATTTGTTTAAGCCTGTACTGGTATGTGCCGTATAAAGCGCCCTTATCGATATAGGAATAGCTTTTAGCGCTGTTGGAGTTGCCGTCGCCGCTTACAAAATCAAGGTCTGTCCAACTGCCATTTACCATTTTTTGAACTTCAAAACCGGCGTTGTTTACTTCGGTAGCTGTTGACCAGGTTAATTCTACACCAACACTATTAATTGAAGCTGAGAAAGAGTTAAGCTCTACAGGGAGAACGTTAGAGCCGCCGGAGTTATCGGCGAGAGTAAAGACGGTGTTTGTTGTAAGATCGGTAAAAGCATTTGTAGAAAGAATTGTACCTGTGGTATTAGCCGAACCCGTACCGCCTAAATCGACCCATGTGCCGCCGCCTGCTGCAGGACCTTGTGCTACTCGTAAATTAGCCATATCCGTAACACCGTCATCAGCATCATAACTTAAGGTAACAGCGCCTGCGGTAAATGCAGAGCCGCCGCTACCTTCGGATATTACATAATTCCTTATTGTGGAAACTTTATCAAGAGTGCTGGGGAAATTGTTTGCAGTAGGTGCTACATTGAACATCTCGGCAGTATAAGTAGATAATGTTGCGGCGCTTTGTGAAAGAGATAATGTAAGAGGGCGATATATACCACCTTTACCTATTGGGTATGTTTTTGAAGTTGCTCCGATTGCAGCTACTAAAAAAGACATTGGCCCATTTACATAACTGCCTGGGGCAGTTGAGCTGACTGTGCCTGGAGTAAGAGCTGAACCAGACCACCACCCCATAACCAATGGATTTGATGCTGATGATGTAATTATTCCTCCGTTCAAATATAGCGTAGTAACATTAACGGGTGAGAGAAGATTAACATTTGAACCTATTGCAACTTCTATTGGTAATGCATTACCATTTACTGTAGATGGTACTAATTTAAAAGACTGTGAACCATTTTTAACAAATCTAAATTTTGCTCCATTAGGAGTAGTGTTAGAATTTTGCATTGTTCCTGCAGTTATGGAAACATTACCAGCGAAGTTGAATATTGATGTACCGGTGCCGCCTTGACTACCACGTGATATTGAAAAGTTGCCTGTAGTATTAACATTTACATTTCCGTTTACGTTAACGGTATCATATGTTCCACCAGTACTTGTCCCGGTAATTGTAAAATTGGAAGAACCCGAAATATTTAGATTACCGTTAATAATCAGTGTGCCACTGCTGCCGCCGAAAACTTGAAGTCGCCCTGTTCCGGTAGCAGTGACATTAAAATTTCCACCCACTGTGTCATTAACAAAACCCCAGCCAAAATTTCCAGTAGAAGTTGTAGTTTGGTAGTTTATATTATAAAAATGTTGCGAGCTTCCTGCTCCCCATCCTGTTGCTCCACTACCACCTAAACTATCTACTACCAGCGTAGAGCCAGTTTGCCAAGTTGCAGTTGGGATAAAACCTTTTGTAGTAGTTGATGAAGCACTTGCTGCCAAGTCTATAATACCGCCATTGCCAACAGTAATAACTCCAGTATTAGGTGAACTTGATTTAATAACTACGTTGTAAGGTGCAACCGAATTGACTAAACCGTTAATAACAAATGTTCCATTTATAGTAACAACAGCAAATGTAGCAATTGTTAAAGTTGTTGTAGAAGTACAGGTAAGCGTAAGAGTTCCGCCTGAGTTTACAGTTAAACTGCCGATTCCTACACTTGCATTTACTGTAACATTGTGTCCACTAAGAATGGTTGTAGCTACAGCTTGTGTGGAATCCGGTGTTGACGGTGCCGGGTTAACCCATGAATTTCCATCCCACCGAGACCATGTGTTAACATCGTTCCAATTACCCGATTGGAATGATTGATAATCCCCAACATTTTGGCTGTATATACTAGCCGTAAACAGCACCAATAAAAGAAGCAAAGTAAAGAACTTTTTCATATGAATCCCTCTACATCTAAAATAGAAAAATTAGTTTGTTAAAATATTCAACCCCACAAACACGGGGATGAAACTCTAATACTGTTAAAAAGAATTATAGCTTCCAACATTTATAAGGAAAATATTTATGCAAATTAATACGAAGAGCAGCAGACAAAACCTAGAAAGTAAATAAATAAAATTATAAATGTTTATTTATTTACTTGTTTTACTACACACCTTACGCACGTGCCCTAAATCAGATAAGGTTCAAAGTTTTGCGTATGGTGAGTTATTATATAGAACCAAAATAGTAATTAAGTATCTCGCAACATTATCCCTTAAACGATAAAGTAAACGATTTTTATACCATATAAATTGGGGAAAAAATTAATTAGATGCAAATTAATTTTATAGTAATTCTTATAATTATTCCCTTTTTTGATGACTTAACCGGTAATATATTTAAAAATAAACGATAAAGCTGGATAATTGATGGAAGGATTTTAGAAAATGGGAGTTATATTTTTCAAAGCTGATGTCTAATTATAATTTAGCATAAGTGAATTACTACATTTGGGCATGAGGTTAATAATGAATGAAAACTGTTTTTTTTTGCTACTAAAATATATGGTTCGTATACCTGTAAACAGATATAAAAATATGTGGGTGAAATGCGGGAATTTGTGGTGTTGTAGAGAAAGGATATACTAATTAAAGTGCATTCAGAGTACATTCAGAGTGTATTCAGAGTGCATTCAGACTGGATTCATTTAATAATAGTCGAGGCGAGGACAAGAGAGAGAACATATTTTATTAGCTTTGGAGTCAACCGAAGAAATGGTCGAGCAATTAAAAGCCGATCTATCAAAAGCAAAGAACTACGAAGACCAGATGAGCAAGGATGGAGCTACAAAAAAACTTATAGCCAAATACTTAAAGCAGACGCTTGAGAATTGACTTACCGACCATCTTTAATGTTGGGAGTATTCACCTTTGGGCAGAAACATCGGCAACAGCCGCAACGGCAAAAATCATAAAACACCATAGAACGATAACTGATAAATTGAAATTTCGGTTTCCCGTGATCGTAATGGAGATTTTGCTCCACTCATAGTCAGGAAATATGAATGTACAATTGGGTCTACAGAAGATTAAATAATCTCAATGTATGCTTAGGAAATGACAGTCCGTGATATACAGAGCCATATTCAAGAGATGTACGATTTAGACTTGTTCTCAAGGCTAATATCAGACATAACTGAAAAATTGAGGACAAAGCTACAGAATGGCAGAACAGACTTCTGGAGAGTGTTTATGATACTTTTGTAATGCTTCAAGGGAAAAGTTACATTTGATAAAAAATATTTAGATAAAAAAGTAGCCATAATTTTAAGCAGCTTGATTTATAGATTTCCAATAGTCAGCTCCTTTTATAAAGAGCTTAAATTCTTTTGAGATAAATTGACCGCCGTTATCCGATATAACCCTTGGCTTGGCTAAAGGGTATTTGTCTTTTGCTTTCTGTATAGTCAGTTCAATATCATATTCATTCATAGTATGCCTTACTTCATGAT